>ENA-OQIW01000001-OQIW01000001.1-human-gut-metagenome-genome-assembly--contig:-NODE-1-length-242498-cov-4.269570_pt1 | contig 242498 bp, 251 predicted proteins | sample MGYA00242586_ERZ504751 | MGnify/ENA primary metagenome ERZ504751 (study PRJEB26092, sample SAMD00036349) | human gut metagenome | host: Homo sapiens | study: EMG produced TPA metagenomics assembly of...
GTAATTGGCTTACTGGAGGTAATGCCAAGAGAGATTTTACAAAAATATGGCTATATGACAGGAACAGCAGGGAATAGCGACAGCTATTTGACAATAGGCTGCTACGAGGTTGGATATGGTGTTCCTCGGGTTGAAATGCTGGATGCTCTGATGGAAGAACCTGGAAAGGTATATCCGCTCTTCCAATCGGAAATACCTCGAAGGTATCGGTATTTATGAATGGAGGGATGGATTCAATCCATACTGGGTATATGAAAAATATGGGTACAGCAGAACGGAAAAATTAGCTGACAATATTATTGTAATGCCAAAGAAGCTTTGCAAGTAGTGCAATCCATAGCAGATGAGAAGAGGAACAGCTGTTAAGGATGCAGGGTACTTTGTGTCATAGTAAATATATAACATATAAGGAATCAAATTTATCAGTTTATGATATTTGATTCTTTTTATTATGTTCGCTTAATTTCTTGTTGTTATAGAAAAGCCTTATGATCACTGATTGTATCTATAAATGAATAAAAGGAATGAAGCATGCAGCAGCCTTTGAGACAGCTGCGTCAGTTTCTATTGACATATAGATAGCACTGCGATATAGTGTATATAGAGGTTCGATATATAGAGATACAATGTAGTGGAGGTTATCTATGGATGAAAAAATAAGACGTGTTTATGTGCCGATGACAGAAACCGGTTTTTATATTCTGTTTTCCCTGCAGGAGGAACGCCATGGTTATCATGTAATTCAATATGTGAAAAAAATTACAGATAACGAAATCATTATAAGTGCAGGAACCTTGTATGGAACTCTTTCAAAAATGGAAAAGGATCAGCTGATCAGGTTTACAAGAGAGGAAGAAAAAAGAAAATATTATCGGCAGTAATCGAAAGCTATATCAACACAGGCGAGCCGATTGGTTCAAAAGCGTTGATTAACGAAACGGGACTTGAGGTTTCATCGGCAACGGTGCGAAATGACCTTGCAGACCTTACAAATAAAGGCTACTTGGTTCAGCCGCACACCTCGGCAGGACGAATTCCAACGCTGCAGGGCTACAGATACTACATCGACAATCTGATGAAAATTACCCCCGTAACCCAAGGCGGACGGGAATATGTTGAATCCGAGCTTTACAAAAGCGCAGATTCCCCCGAGAGTATTCTCAAAGAGGCAAGCGGTGTTATTTCAAGGCTGACAGGCTGCACGGCGGTAACAACAACACCTTCGGGTGAGGAAAGCAGAATCCACAGAATAAGATTTGTTCAGACGGGTTCGCACACGGCAATGGCTGTTGTGATTGCCTCAAACGGAATCATAAAAACAAAGCTGTTTCGTTGCGATTTCCTTTTGAATCCCGAACTTTTGACCGTGTTTGACAAGGCATTTAACGAAATCTTTTCGGGAATGAAGCTTTCATCGGTCAACCGACCGTTCATACAGACAGCGGCGGCAAGGCTCGGTGAACTTTCAATGTTTACCCCGGGAGTGCTTGTGGCAATTATGGAGGCTTGTGAAACGGCAAAGGAAGTCAGCGTTTATCTCAGCGGTGTGACAAAGCCGTTGTTTATGTCCGATGTCAATTTTCTTAACGCACGAAATGTTATGGAGTTTTTGAACAACAGACACGACCTTGCGGAAATGCTTGAAAATCTTCCGCTCGACACCTCCGTCAGCATAGGCGGCGAAAACAGCAGAACAGAGCTTGCAGGGAGTGCGGTAATCTCCACACGATACCGACTTGACGGCAACCCGTCAGGTGTGCTTGCGGTGATAGCACCCGTGAGAACGGACTACGCAAGAGCAATTTCAATTCTTGAATGTGTGTCCGAAAGCGTTAGCACTCTTATTGACGAGCTGATAGAAATATGATAAATAAAAATCCTTGAAGGAGGATAAAGATGACTAAGAAAAAATCCGAGAAAACCGAAGAAAAAAAGGTTTCCGAAGAAACCGTCGCAGAAGAAACCGAGACTGAAAATACCGAAGAGCCTGCAAAGGATGAAAATGCGGATAAAATCAAGGCACTTGAAGATGAGCTTTCGGCACAGAAGGATAAGTATATGCGACTTGCCGCCGAGTACGACAATTACCGTAAAAGAACGGCAAACGAAAAGCTTTCAATCTATGACGATGCAACTTCAAAGGCCTGTATCGAGCTTCTTCCCGTTGCAGACAGCGTAACACTTGCTCTTGCAAATCTGAAAGATGCCGATCCCGATATCATCAAGGTATTGAGCTTATTTCAAATCAGCTTGCAAAGAGCTTTGAAAAGCTAAAGATTGAGTCCTACGGCAAAGCAGGCGATGCATTCGATCCGAACTTGCACAATGCGGTTTCAAAGATTGAGGACGAAAACCTCGGTGCCGACACAATCGCAGCCGTTTATCAGACGGGTTACAAAATCGGTGACAAAATTATCCGTCACGCAATGGTACAGGTTGCCAACTGTGACTGATTTCATATATAAATATTCAGCAGAAAACACACAAACAAAAACAATTAAAAATTCAATTGGAGGAATTTATCATGGCTAAGACAATAGGTATAGATTTAGGTACAACAAACTCATGCGTAGCAGTTATTGAAGGCGGCGAGCCTGTAGTTATCGCTAACGCAGAAGGCGCAAGAACAACTCCGTCTGTTGTTGCTTTTTCAAAAGACGGTGAAAGAATGGTCGGTCAGGTTGCTAAGCGTCAGGCTATCACAAACCCTGACAGAACAGTTGCATCAATCAAGAGAGAAATGGGTACTGCTCACAAGGTAACAATTGACGGCAAGAGCTACACTCCGCAGGAGATTTCAGCAATGATTCTTCAGAAACTCAAGTCAGATGCAGAGGCTTACCTCGGTGAAACAGTTACACAGGCAGTTATCACAGTTCCTGCATACTTCACAGACGCACAGCGTCAGGCTACAAAGGATGCCGGTAAGATTGCAGGTCTTGATGTTAAGAGAATCATCAACGAGCCTACAGCAGCCGCTCTTTCATACGGTGTAGATAAGGAAAAAGACCAGAAGGTTATGGTATATGACCTCGGCGGCGGTACATTCGATGTATCTATCATCGAAATGGGCGACGGTGTTCAGGAAGTACTTGCAACAGCAGGTAACAACCGTCTCGGCGGTGATGACTTTGATAAGAGAATCATCGACTGGATGGTTGCATCATTCAAGACAGAAACAGGCATTGACCTTTCACAGGATAAGGTTGCAATGCAGAGATTAAAAGAGGCTGCCGAGAAGTCAAAGATTGAACTTTCAGGTGTTACAACTTCTAACATCAACCTCCCGTTTATCACAGCAGACCAGACAGGTCCTAAGCACCTTGACCTTACTCTTACAAGAGCAAAGTTTGACGAACTCACATCAGACCTCGTAGAAGCTACAATGGGTCCTGTAAGATCGGCTCTTCAGGATTCAGGTCTTCAGATCGGTCAGATTGATAAGGTTCTTATGGTTGGCGGTTCTTCCAGAATCCCTGCTGTTCAGGACGCTGTTAAGAAGCTCATCGGCAAAGAGCCGTTCAAGGGCATCAACCCTGATGAATGTGTTGCTATCGGTGCCGCTATTCAGGCAGGCGTACTCGGCGGTGAAGTTGAAGGACTTCTCCTCCTCGATGTAACTCCGCTTTCACTCGGTGTTGAAACAATGGGCGGTGTTATGACAAAGATTATCGACAGAAACACAACAATCCCAACAAAGAAGAGCCAGATTTTCTCAACTGCCGCTGATAATCAGACACAGGTTGAAATCAATGTTCTTCAGGGTGAGCGTGAATTTGCCCGTGATAACAAGCAGCTCGGTCTTTTCGCTCTCACAGGCATTGCTCCTGCAATGCGTGGTATTCCGCAGATTGAAGTAACATTTGATATTGATGCCAACGGTATCGTTAATGTATCTGCAAAAGACCTCGGTACAGGCAAAGAGCAGAAGATTACAATCAGTAACTCAACTTCAATGAGTAAGGAAGATATCGACAAGGCTGTTAAGGAAGCTGAACAGTTTGCCGCAGAGGACAAAAAGCGCCGTGAGGCAGTTGACGCTAAGAACGAGGCTGAAAACATTGTTTATCAGGCAGAAAAGCTCGTCAGCGAAAGCGGTGACAAGATTCCCGAGAATGACAAGAACGCAATCAACACAAAGGTTGCAGCTCTTAAAGAGGCTATTTCAAAGGACGATGCCGCACTCATCGGTACAGCTAAGGAAGACCTCCAGAAGACTCTTAACGATGCTGCCGCTAAGCTTTATCAGCAGGCTGCTCCGCAGGGCGGTGCTCCCGATATGAACGGTGCTCAGCCAAACGGCGGTAATCCTACAGGCAACAACGGCGGAGATCCTAATGTATATGACGCTGATTTCACCGATGTTGACGATAACAAGTAATTTATGTTAGAATAACATATAGTCAAAGGAGCTGTTATATGGCGGCTCCTTTTGGCTGTATAAGACGATAACCGGCTTGCAATATTGCGTGATTTCGGTATTTTGACAAAGGTGAGAGTAATATGGCAGACAAAAGAGACTACTACGAGGTGCTTGGCGTTCAAAAGGGCGCAAGCGACGATGAAATAAAAAAGGCATACAGAGCCTGTGCCAAAAAATATCACCCGGATTTGCATCCCGGCGATAAAGAATGCGAGGAAAAATTCAAGGAAGTAAACGAGGCTTATGAAGTTCTTTCCGACTCCGATAAAAAGGCTCGTTACGACCAGTTCGGTCACGCAGGAGTTGATTCCAACTACGGTGCAGGTGCAGGCGGAGCAGGAAGTCCGTTCGGTCAGGGTATTGATATTGACGATATCTTCTCCAGCTTTTTCGGCGGATTCGGCGGCAGACGCTCCAACAATGCAAACGCTCCTATGCGTGGTAGTGATATTGAAACTACGGTTTACATTTCATTTGAAGAGGCGGCAAAGGGCTGCAAGCAGACAATCAACTATTCATGCGTAACAACCTGTGATGACTGTCACGGAACAGGCGCTCAGCCCGGCACAAGCCCCAAGACCTGTTCGTCATGCGGCGGTTCGGGCAGGGTAACAATCAACCAGAGAACACCTTTCGGTGTTGTTCAGACTCAGCGTACCTGTGATGCCTGTCACGGCAGAGGCAAGATTGTTGACAATCCTTGTAAAAAGTGCGGCGGTTCGGGCAAACAGCGCAAGAACAAGACTGTTGATGTAACGATTCCGGCAGGTATCAAGGATCAGCAGATTCTTAATGTAAGCGGCAGAGGTAACTCAGGTACAAACGGCGGTCCTGCAGGCGACCTTCATGTTTATGTAAATGTTCGTCCGCACCCTGTTTTTGAACGCAGAGGTGACGATGTGTGGTGCGAAGTTCCGATAACCTTTACACAGGCGGCTCTCGGAGCAGATGTTGTTGTGCCTACTCTTGACGCAAGGTTTCCTACACGGTTCGTGAGGGTACACAGCCGGGTGATGTTTTCAGACTCAAGGGCAAGGGTATTCAGCGACTCGGCGGCAGAGGCAGAGGCGACCAGTATGTAAGAGTTACCGTTGAAGTTCCGAAGAATCTTAACGGCAAGCAGAAAGAGCTTATCAAACAGCTTGACGGCGCAACAGGCGACAAGAACTACGCAAAACGCAGAAACTTCTTTGATAAAATCAAGAAGATGTTCAACGAGTAACACAGAATAAATAAGATTTGTAGGGCATTTATCCCCACAAATTTTTTATACGGCGTGCCGCCGTTCCCAATTCGAGCAGATAATTTGTTGTGCAATAAACATATTATGCCCGAGCGTAATTTGTGATTGTCTGAACAATTTATGCGCCACTACATTACAAACAAAAATATCGGCATAAAATGCCCGTGAATCAGAGGTTAAAATGGAATCCTGGACAGAAATAAAAATATCCGTTGACGCAAAGAATATTGACAGAGCAAGCGATATTGCAAATGTCGTAGTTCCCTACGGCATCTATATTGAAGATTATACAAACCTTGAGCAAGAGGTTGAGGACATTGCCATATTGACCTTATTGACGAGGATTTGCTTGCAAAGGACAGAAACAAGGCTTTTGTTCACATTTATCTTGAACCTGATGTTTCGCCGTCAGAGGCGGTTGCATTCCTTTCGGAACGCTACAATGCGGAGGGTATAAAGCATTCAATTGAACTTCTTGACTGCCTTGAAGAGGATTGGAGAAACAACTGGAAGAAATATTTCAACCCGATTGAAGTCGGTGAAAAACTTCTTATCCGTCCGAGCTGGCGAGATGATTACGATGCCGGCAACCGCAAAGTTCTCAATATTGATCCGGGTCTTGCGTTCGGCACGGGCGGTCATGAAACCACAAGGCTTTGCCTTGAGATGTGCGAAAAGTACCTTAAAGAGGGCGACTCTGTTCTTGATGTGGGTTGCGGCAGCGGTATTCTCGGTATTGCAACATTGCTTTTGGGTGCTGACCGTGCCGTCGGTGTTGACATTGACGAAACTGCGGTGAGAACTGCGGCTGAAAACGCAGAAATTAACGGCGTTGCTGACCGCTTTACAGCTATCTGCGGCAGCTTTACCGACAAGGTTGAGGGCAAGTATGACATTGTTCTTGCCAATATTGTTGCCGATGCGATTATGTTTCTCTCAAAGGGCATTAAGAACTTTATGAAGGACGATGCCGTTTACATTATGAGCGGTATCATCGACACTCGTGCCGAGGAAGTCAAGGCATCCGTAAGTCAGTATTTTGACATCATCGAAGAACATCTTGACAACGGATGGGCTTGTTTTGCCGCACGGCGTGCCGCCGTTCCCCGTTCGTGAAGATAGTATGATATAGAAAAAATTATTATGCCCGAGCGTAGCATAGTGATTGTTTGTACAAATATTTACAAAAACAAAACAGCTTTCCGATTTTGAGTTCGGAAAGCTGTTTTTAATTTACATTAACTTTTTACTTGATTATCTCATATGACAAATTGTTTTCTTTTGCATATGCTTCGGCGACTGAACCTTTTTTGCAATACATTTTAAAGCCCTTGAGCGGAACACTGTCATAATTGTCATCAACATCCATACCAAGACCGCAATTATCCATTTCCTTTACGGAATCGGGAACCGTAACACTTTTAAGGTTCGTCATAGATGTGAACGCATCGCTTTCAAGAACCTTTACACCGTCGGCAATTTCAAGCTCGTATATATTGTCATTGAAGCTGAATGCAAACGAATCCACAACCTTAACGGTTTTCGGGATAATCACTTTAACCTTAAAAGCAAAATATTGCAAATACTTATTTGCTAAGTTCTTTTTCGATTATTTCTGCCGCTTCGTCAAGATAGTTTCCTTCAAAAAATTCAATCTTTCCCTCGTCAACACATTTTGCAAGTTCGGGATCAATCGGAAGCTTTGCAAGCACTTGTGTGTCATATTCCTTTGCAACTTCCTCAATGCGGCTGTCGCCGAAGATGCTGTGTTTCTTTCCGCAATCGGGACACATGAACCAGCTCATATTTTCAACAAGACCTAAAATCGGCACATTCATCATCTTTGCCATTTTAACAGCCTTTTGAACTATCATTGAAACCAGCTCCTGCGGTGACGCAACAATAACAATGCCGTCAATCGGCAGGCTCTGAAATACCGTAAGCGGAACATCGCCTGTTCCGGGAGGCATATCAACAAACATATAGTCAACATTTTCCCAGATTACATCTTTCCAAAACTGCTTTACCGTGCCTGTGATAACCGGCGAACGCCACACCACGGGATCGGTTTCATGTTCAAGCAGAAGGTTGACGGAAATCATCTTGATTCCCGTTTCGGTAACAACAGGGAAAATTCCCTCATCGTTGCCTCTGCATCTCTCATGTACTCCGAATGCCTTTGGAATTGACGGACCTGTGATATCTGCGTCAAGAACAGCCGTGCTTTTACCGAGTCGGTTAAATGTTACTGCGAGCATTGAGGTTACAAGGCTTTTGCCTACTCCGCCCTTGCCCGACACAATGCCGATTACCTTTTTTACACTGCTGTATTTATTAAGTTCTTCGTGCAAATTCTGTTCCTTGCTTTTGCAATCCGAAGAACAGCTTGAACAATCGTGGGTGCAACCCATTTAAAACATCTCCAATTTCATAAATTCATTTTATCAAAAGAAAACAATCAGTTTTCTTCAACATACGGTTCATCGCCGCCGCTCTCGGATGACTGTGTCGGCTGAGTGTCATCCGAAGTCTGTGACGATTCGGTAACACTGATATCACTGCTCTGCTGCGGCTCTGTTTCAGGCTGATACTCTGTCTGCGGTTCGGTTTGAACAGGCGCTTCTGTTTCAGGCTGATATTCAGTCGGCGGTTCATATGTCGGTTCTTCCGTGTAAACGGGAACATAGTTGTCATCGCCGTATTCCGTTGTAGGCTGTACCGTTGTCACCTGTTCCGTTGACGGTGCTGTGGAAGCCTTGTTATCATTTTTCTGTGAACTGCATTGTGTAAATGCAAAAACAACGGCAACAATAAGGCAGATTACCGCCGCAATTGTTAAGATAACCGCCACATTACGGCTTGTTCTCTTTTTCTTTTTAACAACCTTTTTACGCTTTGGGTGTATCGTTGATTTTGTGTAGTAGTTACCAATATCGTCAGATGAAAGGTCATACTGAAAATCCTTTGTAGCCTTTGACACCTGCTCCCCTGTCTGAGAATCAAAATTGTCGCCATAGTCGGGAGTCTGTGTGCGGTCATCCCTTTCCGACGGCATTTTTACGGGAGTTTCCATATCGTCCTCAAAGTCGATTTCCGGCATCTGAACGGCGTCTTCGTCATAATCGCCGACAAATTTTACATCATTGTCAAAGTTATCGCCGTAATCCTCCTGAATATCGGAAGATCTTTCGGGGGCGTTGTTTCTTCTTGCAGGAAACGCAACCTCGTCATCAAAGTTGTCAGGCTCATAATCCTTGTTTCTATTATATTTATTGTTATCGTCCATTATGTAATTCTCCTTTGAAAGAAAAATTTTGAAACAGAAAAATACGGTGCATTTATTCTGCACACCCCGTACCAAAATAATAAATCAGCCGTGACAATTTGTCAACTGAATATTAGCACTGTTAAGTTTAAAAGCATAATTTTTGCCATATACAAAAAGTACCCGCACAAGCCGTGCAGGTACTCGTCGATTTAAGAAAAATCAGCAGTGAATCAAGCGTCTTCACCGTTATCGGTTTCGTCTGTTGATTCGCTTTCATCCTCGGAAAGTTCCTCTGTTTCAACCTCTTCGGATTCTTCAAATGCAGTATCTTCTGCGTTTTCGTCATCTGCAAGATCAGCCTCAATGCCTCCCTGAACAGGGTTGCCTGTTTCTTCTTCAACAGCCTCATCATCGGCAACTTCAAAACCGCTGAGGAATGAGTAAGGAATTCCGTAACCGAGTGCGATACTTGCAAGCGTTACAATAACGCTTAATCCCGAGCCGTTTGCATTTGAAAATACATCATAAAGCGGAAGTCCCGGAGCAAGGGAAGCAACGATTATGTAGAGTGACGGGAGCACCATTACAATAAGTGTAACGAGCGAAAAACGCTTTACCGCCTTGCCGTCACCGACACGGGTTGCATAGAACATCAAAAGACCGAACACAGCATACACAAGAATCGGAATGATTGAACCGAGTGGCTGTGAAAGGCTGATGCGTACTGTGAGAAGAAGTGTGCGCAAACGATAAATGCGATGATCAGAAATGCAGAGAAAAACAGAATTGATTGTATCTCTTTTAGTAGGTTTTTTCATAATATGTCCTCCGTACATACGTTATTGGTTCAAGTTTAACATTGAAATGTGACAGTTTTGTGAACAAACAATGATATGTACATTAGAATAAGGTAAATAAGGCGTAAAAAACGCAACCGCCTTTTGTTTGACAAAATTCGTAAGGGAGTTTATCATAAATCATAAAGGGATTATGCAACTGATTTTTACATAAAGTGTAAAATCAGGTTGGTAGAAATTGCGTTACATATGAAATATACTTAACTCAGGAGGTATGAAAAGTATGATTGGTATGAATTTGAAGTATCTTCGGAAAAAGTACGGATATTCACAGGAGGACCTTGCGGAGAGGCTTGAGGTGTCAAGACAGTCTGTTGCAAAGTGGGAAAATGAGGAATCTCTTCCCGATGTCGAAAAATGCGTGACGATGGCGCAGATTTTTGAAACTACGGTAGAAATGCTTCTTGTGTGTCCTTTTTACGAGGAAGAATCTGACGCACTTACTCCCGACGGTGACGGAAAGTACATTTTCGGCATTGTTAAGGTCAGCGAAAGAGGACAGATTACACTCCCTAAACACGCCAGAAAGGTGTTCGGAATTGAGGCAGGTGACAGACTTCTGGTTCTCGGTGACGAGAAAAAAGGTATGGCACTTGCAAAAATAAAAAATCCCTTTGATAAGTTAATGAAGTAAAATTTGACTTGAATCCCTTTTATCCTGAATTGAGGAGAAAATATGTACGCAATAAAAACAGAAAAACTTACAAAAAAATATAAGGAAAAAACGGCTGTATCAAACCTTGACCTTAAAATCAACGAGGGCGAAATGTACGGTTTGCTCGGAGTCAACGGTGCAGGAAAAACAACAACAATGAAAATGCTCACAACGCTTATTATGCCGACATCGGGTGAGGCAGAGCTTCTCGGTCACAGCATAAAAACCGACAGAGCAGCGGTAAAGCAGATTATCGGAATTTCACCGCAGGAAAGTGCGGCGGCAATGAACCTTACCGCAAGAGAAAACCTTGAACTCATGGCAGAGGTTTACGGCTTTTCAAAGAAAGTTGCAAAAGCCAAAGCAAGCGAACTTATCGAACGATTTTCCATGCGGGAATTTGAAAACCGCAAGGCTAAAAAGCTGTCGGGCGGTGAGGTCAGAAGACTGAGCATTGCAATGGCACTTATCTCAGAGCCGAAAATACTTTTTCTTGACGAACCCACGCTCGGACTTGATGTAATTGCAAGACACAGCCTTTGGGTTGAGATTGAAAAGCTCAAGGTAAAGTCACCGTTATTCTCACAACGCACTATCTTGAAGAGGCTGTTGCACTCTGCGACAGAATCGGTATTATGGCTCACGGTAAATTTGTGGCTGAGGGTACTTCCGATGAGCTTGTTGCCCTTTCGGGCGAAAAAGATTTTGAGTCGGCTTTTGTAAAGCTGACAAACGGAGGTGCGTTGTAATGAGATTGACTGCGTTTGCTTCACGAAATACAAAGGAAATTCTCCGTGATCCGCTGACATTCTGTTTCGGACTAGGATTTCCCGTTGTACTTCTTCTTTTGTTGTCGGCAATAAATTCGGCAATCCCCGAGCAGGCTCAGATGACAATGTTCAACATCGACAAGCTGACGCCCGGTATTACGGTTTTCGGAATGAGCTTTATCTCGCTGTTCTCGTCAATGCTCATTGCAAAGGACAGAACCACAAGCTTTATGATGAGATTGTTCACATCTCCGCTCAAAGCACACGAGTTTATTATCGGCTACACACTTCCGCTTTTGCCAATGGCAATTTTGCAGAGTGCCGTATGCGTTGTTGTTGCGTTCTTCCTCGGACTTGAGGTCAGCGTGAACATTTTGCTTATGCTTGCGGTAAACATTCCGATTGCAATTGTGTTTATCTCGCTCGGACTTCTGCTCGGCACACTTCTGAATGAAAAGGCTGTCGGCGGAATCTGCGGTGCATTGCTCACAAACCTTTCGGCATGGTTTTCAAACATTTGGTTCGATACTGAAATGGTCGGCGGTTGGTTCAAAAACCTTGCAAACGCACTTCCGTTTGCCCATGCCGTAAACGCCGCAAGGGATGCAATTTCGGGCAACTATTCGGACATTATGCCCGAACTTATCCCCGTCTGCGGATATGCGGTTGTGTTGCTTGTTCTGGCTGTGGTCGTCTTTTCCGTTATGATGAAAAGGAATAAATAATTGATGAATCCAAACGGTAAAGCCTTGTTAAAAGAAAACAAAAGATATTATCTTCTCGACTCTCTGCGTGGAATTTCAACCGTCAGCATGGTTGCGTTTCACTTATGCTACGATATTTTTATGATGTACGGACTTAACACAAGCTGGTACTTTTATCCCATGACTGCGGTCTGGGAACGCAGTATCTGCGTAATGTTCATACTGCTTTCAGGAATGTGCCTTAACTTTTCGGGAAACGGCATAAAAAGAGGTGTTCTTTTAAATCTTGCGGGCTTTGCCGTTACCTGCGTTACCGTGATTGCCGAACCGAATCAGGCGGTATGGTTCGGTGTACTGAATCTGATAGGCTGTTCAATGATGATTGTTTCCGTTTTTTCGGATAACCTCAAAAAAATAAGCCCCTATCGGGAGCGTTGATTTCACTTTTGTTGTATGCGGTTTCGTATGATTTGCAAAAAGGCTGTGTCGGATTTTTCGGGCTGGATATCGTAAAATTGCCCGATTTTCTCTATTCGTGCAAGTACCTTGCATTTCTGGGATTCCCCTCGTCCGACTTTGTGTCGGCAGACTATTTCCCGATTATTCCGTGGATTTTCCTCTTTACGGCAGGCTTTTATCTTTGGAATTTCATCGCACAAAAAAATCTTGCAAAATATTTTGAACTCAAAATTCCGCTTTTTGACAAAATCGGCAAATACAGCCTGTGGATTTATCTTGCCCACCAGCCTGTTATTATGGGTGTTTTGATGTTGATAATGTGACTTTGCCGATTGAAAGTTATAAACAAAAAAATAATGTCGGAGGTGTACCGCCGACATTATTTTTTATTTTAAATTATTTCCGATTGTGCTGCTAAGCCTTCGGATGCTGCAAAGGATTCTTTTCTGTCAAACACACCGCAGAGCCACATATATGAAGCTGTTGAAAGGACAATGCTTACAAAGCCAAACCAGATGCTGTTCACACCGATAAAAACGCTCGGAACGCAGGCAAGGACAACACCTATATGATAGCTTGCAAGCGTAAGCCAATAGAATTTAGCCTTTTTCTTCATATCCTTGTCATTGTCAATAATACCCGTGAATGTTGAAACCGTTGCAACACGGAGGTTGTTTGTCGAGAAAATCGGAGATGTAACATAACTTCCGGCTGTTCTGAATGAATTCCACAAAACAGGAGTTACGAACAGAATCGGCAGAATTGCAAGGTAGTTGTTTGAAATATTCGGAAAAATTCCGATAATCAGAAGTGCAACCGCACTTGCAATAAGACTGACGGTTTTGGTTTCAAGCTTAATAAAACGGTCGGAAATTACAAAGAAAACATTGCCGAGAATATATGTAAGGAGAGCGATGACGATAAACACAACGCCCTCAAAATCACCCGTAAAAATTTTGCTGACAAGGTGAATCATATTTGCTGTCTGTGCGTTACCGAACACATCACAGTGATTATAAATTGCATATCCGCCCATAAATCCGCCCAGAGAGCTGACTGCAAAATGCAGAATATGCTGTTTTTGTTCTCTTGTCATTTTAAAGACTTCCTTTTTCGCCATAAAACGTGTAATTGTTTAACATAATTATACACCTGCAATTCTGATTTTGCTATTATCCCCCAATGGAATTATACTCCGTTTTGCAATAAAAATTAAGTCACATTGCACAAAACAGCTGTCTTACTGTTGTACAATGTGACTTTTTTGCTTTTTATGAAGTTTTAAAGAATCAAACTGTCATCAAACTTTTTCAGGCATTTCATCTGCCATACATTCAACAAGAACAGCCTTCTGAGCGTGAAGACGGTTTTCTGCCTCCTCAAAGATTTCATTTGCGTGTTCTTCAAATACATCTGCAGTAATCTCTTCGCCACGGTGTGCAGGGAGACAATGGAGAACCATACAATCCTTGTTTGTAACAGCCATAAGCTCCTTGTTAACCTGATAGCCTGCGAATGCTGCCTCACGGATTTTCTTTTCTTCTTCCTGTCCCATTGATGCCCATACATCTGTATAAACAACATCGGCATTCTTAGCGGCCTCAAGCGGATCTGTTACGATTTCAAACTTGCCGTTACCGTACTTTTCACCGAACTCGATAATATGCTTAGGCGGCATATAATCCTTTGGACAGGCGGCAGAGAAGCTCATGCCTGTGCTGAGTGCGCCGACGATGAGCGAGTTCATCATGTTGTTGCCGTCACCGATAAAGCACATCTTGAGTCCTTCAAGCTTGCCCTTGAATTCACGAATTGTCATAAGGTCTGCGAGAACCTGACATGGATGACAATAGTCTGTAAGACCGTTGATAATCGGGATTGAACCGTACTCTGCAAGAGCCTCAACTTCTTTCTGCTCAAAGGTACGAATCATAATACCGTCAAGAAAACGGGAAAGAACACGGGCTGTGTCCTCAACAGGCTCGCCTCTGCCAATCTGAAGGTCATTTGATGAGAGGAAAAGCGGATAACCGCCGAGCTGTGTCATACCAACCTCAAATGAAACACGGGTACGGGTGCTTGACTTTTCAAAAATCATACCAAGAGACTTGCCCTTGAGAATTTTATGCTCAATGCCGTGTTTCTGCTCATATTTAAGCTGATCGGCAAGGTTAAGTGTGTTGATAATTTCTTCTGTTGACCAATCCTCAAGTTTAAGTAAGTGTTTCATTAGTTGTTCTCCTTTATTGTTTTTTCGAGTATATTAATCGCCTCGTCAATTTCATTGTAATCAATAACAAGCGGTGGGAGCATACGGAGCAAATCTTTTGCCGTGATAATAAGCAAGCCGTTTTCAACGCATTTGATTGCAATGTCGTGTGCATCGCCCTTTTCAAGCTCAATACCAATCATAAGTCCCATTCTGCGAACGCTCTTTACACCGTCAATTTTTGTGAGCTTGTCCTCAAAATACTGACCTTTTTTCTCAACCTCGGCAAGAAATTCGTCATTTGCAACTGTGTCAAGAACATAGTTTGCACCTGCACAAACAACAGGGTTTGCGCCGAATGTTGTGCCGTGAGTTGACGGTGACATAACGTCTTTGAGCTTTTCACCGCACATACAAACACCGATAGGAAGTCCGCCGCCGAGCCCCTTTGCAACCGTCATAAGGTCGGGGAGGATACCGTAATTCTGATGAGCAAACAGCTTGCCTGTTCTGCCTACGCCTGTCTGAACCTCATCGACAATAACGAGAATGTCGTTGTCGTTGCAATACTTAACAAGTTCTTTTACATATTCGGGATCGAGGATATTTACACCGCCCTCGCCCTGAATGAGTTCAAGCATTACTGCGCAGGTTTTGTCCGAAACAACTGCTTTCAGAGCGTCCATATCGTCTGCGTCTGCATACTTAAAGCCCTCGGTAAACGGGAAGAAATAGTTATGAAAAACATCCTGACCTGTTGCGGCAAGAGTTGTAACAGTTCTGCCGTGAAAGGAATTGTTAAGCGTTACGATTTCATTTCTGCCCTCGCCGTACTTATCAAAGCTGTACTTACGGGCAATTTTGATTGCGCATTCGTTAGCCTCTGCACCGCTGTTGCCAAAGCAGACCTTTGAAAGACCTGTAAGTGTGCAAAGCTTTTCGGCAAGATCACTTGCCTGTGAACAGTAAAAATAGTTTGACATATGCTGAATTGTGCCTGCCTGCTTTGAAACAGCCTCAACCCAACCGTCATTGCAATAGCCAAGGCTGTTTACACCGATACCCGATGAAACATCAATGTACTTTTTGCCGTTTTCGTCATATGCGGTAACGCCTTTTGCACTTTTGAGAGCAACATCGTAGCGACCGTATGTGTGCATAATATATTTTAAATCTTTCTCTTTTGCAGTCAAGTTAGCCACACCCTTTCATATTTTATCGTTGCTGAAGGAGTAAACAAAAACATCCTCACGCTTTTCAAAGCCGAAATCACGCCAGAAGCTTTGACCTGTTTCGTTGTTCTGATAACAGAAAATGTGAGTTTTGTCGATGCCTTGTTCACGGATTTTTTGGATAGCGGTCTGTGCAAGAGCGTGACCTATTTTCTTTCGTCTGAATTCGGGCAGAACAGCCATATGGTGGATAAATCCCCGTCTGCCGTCATGACCTGCAAGCACGGTTCCGACAATTTTTCCGTCAACCACGGCAACCTGACTCATACCGGCGTTGTGCTTGAGATAACGCTCCATCTGATCTTTTTCATCAGCCTTAGAGAGCGCACGCTTTGTGGTAATCTGCCACATCTCATAGACCTCGTCATAGTCGTCAATTGTCATTTCTCGTATAATCATTGCACCCTCCAAAATCTAATCTGTAGGGGCGGATATCATCCGCCCGCACGGCGAGTCGCCGTCCCCCGTTCGTGTAGACAGTTTGATAAATTAGAAACTATCCATACCCGAGCGTAGCATAGCTACCGTTTGCACAATTCTGTAGGGGCGGATATCATCCGCCCGCAAGAATAGAAGAAATATTTTTAATGTACTATTTTTATAAAAAGTACAATGTCAGCGTAGGGGCGGATATTATCCGCCCGCACGGCGAACTGCGGTCACTTACCCATATGTGTTGCATACGGATTGTACGCATTGCGTGCAAATTTGGATACACAGTTTTCATAACATCATAAAATTTTAATCAAAGATAAATTTCATCAAGGCGAGCGAATAATACCCGTTCCTACAAAAACTTATGTAGTGCTTTTAAAATCTGATTAATAATCCTTTTCCCATACAAACGGATTACTGTTAATGTATTGCCATATTTCGGAATACTCTTTGTCATTCCTTACTATACGGTCGTAAAATGACTTTTGCCAAACGGAATACCCTGCCTGTGCGGAAACTGTGCGTTTCATTTGACCGATAACCGTTGAAATTGATTTTGTCTTAGAAAACACCACAGAATTTTCTGCCTCAATCATATTATCGATTCGCAATAGCAAGTGAATATGATTCGGCATAATTGTAAAAGTATCAACAAATATGAAAGGATAATGCCTGTGTATTTCAAGCACCGCCTTATAAACATATTGTCCGACAATTGTAAATGAACGGAAAAGTTCATCAGGCGGGCGGATAATATCCGCCCCTACGGAAATGCCTGCATCTCCGAGAATTTTATACGCACTAAAAGTTTTGTTTGTCCAAAAAATTCTTTGCTTATCCTTTGTACAAACAGTTATGTAGTAAACACCAAAATCCGAATAATCATAATTTTCAAAACGGATTTTCTTTCTGTTTGGCAATTTGTCACTCATAAATCAATAAAACATTGTACCGATGCCTTCATCGCTGAAAAGCTCGAGCAGAATTGAATGTTCGATTCTGCCGTCAATGATATGGGCACGGTTTACACCGCTGCGGACTGCCTCAACACAGCAATCAATCTTGGGAATCATACCGCCGCTGATGATGCCGTCACGCTTGAGCATAGGAACTTCGCTGACATTGACAACGGGGATGAGTGAATCCTCATCGTGAACATCACGGAGAAGTCCTCTGATATCTGTCATAAGAATGAGCTTTTTTGCGCCGATTTTAGCGGCAATCTGCGATGCCGCAATGTCTGCGTTAATATTATATACATTGCCGTCATAACCGCCTGCAACGGTTGAAACAATCGGAATATAACCGCTTGCAAGAGCGTTGTTGAGCGGTTCGGGGTTAACATCCTTAATCTCGCCCACATAGCCGAGGTCTGCGCCTGTAACAAGCTTTTCAGCCATGAGCATTCTGCCGTCAAGACCGCAAAGTCCCATAGCCTTACCGCCGTGACTGCCGAGGAGCTGAACAAGGCTCTTGTTGACCTTGCCTGCAAGCACCATCTGAACAATGTCGATAGTTTCCTTGTCGGTCACTCTCATACCGTTGATAAACTTGCTTTCCTTGCCAACGGCTTTGAGCATTGCATTGATTTCGGGTCCGCCGCCGTGAACAAGCACAACATTGACTCCGACAAGCTGCATAAGAACGAGGTCGCTCATAACTGCCGCTTTAAGTTCTTCGTTTATCATAGCGTTTCCGCCGTATTTTACAACAATTGTTTCGCCCGAATATTTCTTGATATAGGCATTGCCTGTATAAGTACCTTGGCTCTCTTTGAAACATCCATTTTCTTCAATCCTTTATGTAGTTGATTTCCGCTCACACAATCAAATCGCATATTATGTGCGGTAGTCACCGTTGATTTTTACATAATCATAGGTAAGGTCGCAACCGTAAGCCTCGGCAGATGCATTGCCGTCACCTAATTTTACGAGAATTTCAATTTCGTCCTCAAGTAAAATTTCCTTAGCCTTGTCCTCATCAAACACAAGACCGTTGCCGTCCTTGCAAACAAGGATTTCACCCTTTGCGGATTTATATGAAACATCAATCCTTTTAACATCTGTTTCGGCACCGCTGTAGCCGATTGCGCAGAGGATTCTTCCGCAGTTTGCGTCAGCCCCGAACATTGCCGCCTTTACAAGGCTTGAACAGATGATACTCTTTGAAATAATCTTTGCGCTCTTATCGTCTTTTGCACCGTCAACCTTGCAGATAAGGAGCTTTGTTGCACCTTCACCGTCTTTTGCAAGCTTCTTTGCAACCTTTTTGAATGCGTCTGTAAGAACGGCTGTAAAGGTTTTGTAATCGTCGTTCTTCTCTGTGATTTCCTTGTTGCCTGCATAACCCGATGCCATAATTGCAAGGGTATCGTTTGTTGAGGTGTCACCGTCAACGCTTACCATATTATAGCTGACATCAGCGGCTTCGATAAGTGCGGATTTGAGCATTTCGGAAGAAATTGCCGCATCGGTTGTTACAAAGGAAAGAGTTGTACCCATGTTAATATGAATCATACCGCTGCCCTTTGCAATACCGCCGATTGTAACCTTTTTGCCGTCAAGAACCGTTTCAACAGCCCACTGCTTTTTCACGGTGTCGGTTGTCATAATTGCCTCTGCGGCAGAGGCTCCGCCGTCCTTTGAAAGCGTGCCTTTGAGCTTTTCAATTCCGCTTGCAATGGGTTCAATCGGGAGAGGCTGACCGATGACACCTGTTGATGCAACGATTACATCGTTTTTGTCAACACCGAGAGCGTCTGCGGCAAGGCTGCACATTTTCTCAGCCTTTTCATAGCCGTCAGGGTTACAGGCATTTGCATTGCCTGAATTTACGACAACAGCCTGAGCCGTACCGTTTTCAAGGTGTTTTTTAGTAACATATATAGTGTCGGACTTTACAAGGTTCTTTGTAAAGATAGCCGCACTGTTGCAAACCTTGTCGCAGTAAATGAGCGCAAGGTCTTTTTTAGTTGTGTTAGATGCTTTGACTCCGGCACAAATTCCGTTGCTGTAAAGCCCTTTGCGGAAGTGACCGAGCCGTTTTCAATATACTTGATTTCCATAGATATTCACCCTTAAAATGCAGGCGGAACGATTACCAAACCTGTTTTTTCGTCAAGTCCGAAGATGATGTTCATATTCTGAATAGCCTGACCTGCGGCACCCTTGACCATGTTGTCGATTGCGGCACAGGCAACGAGCTTGTTGGCTCTCTTATCGTGGTGAATTGAAACATCACAGAAGTTAGAATATTTGATATTGTGAATGTCGGCACATTTGCCGTCATCAAGAAGTCTTACAAAAAATTCGTCTTTGTAAAAGTCCTCATAAGCCTTTCTGATTTGTTCAAAGGTTACACCGCCTTTGATGTCGGCATAAACAGTTGCGAGAATGCCACGGTTTACGGGGAGAAGGTGCGGAACAAAGGTAATAATAACCTTTTCGCCCGAAAGCTTTGAAAGAGTCTGCTCAATTTCTGGAGTGTGGCGGTGGCTTGCAACCTTATAAGCGTGGAATCCCTCGTTGAGTTCGGGATAGTGGTTGCCCTGATTTGGCTTTCTGCCGGCACCCGTAACACCGCTTTTGCAGTCGCAAATGATGCCCTTTGTGCTGACAAGTCCGTTTACAATTGCAGGAGCAATTGCGAGTGGTGAACAGGTTGTGTAACAACCCGGATTCGCAACAAGCTTTTTGCCCTTGATTTTATCTCTGAAAAATTCAGGAAGTCCGTAAACTGCCTGTTCGTGAAGTTTTTTGTCAAGAAAAGTTCCGCCGTACCATTCGGTGTATTCTTCTTCGCTTTCAAGGCGGAAGTCAGCGCCGAGGTCAATGAATGCCTTGCCTGCATCAATGCACTTTGCGGCAAGCTCCTGTGAAAGACCGTGTGGGAGAGCGGCAAAGATAACATCGCTCTTTTCAACAACGGCGTCCTGATTTTCACAAACCATATCGTTCAAAAATGTATAAGACGGATAAACATCGCTCAGCTTGTCACCCTCAAAGGAAACAGAGCTGATTGCCGAAATTTCAGCCTCGGGATGAGCGGTAAGAAGTCTTACAAGCTCTGCACCTGCATAGCCGGTTGCACCGACAATACCTGCTTTTATTTTCATTGCTATCACCTAATCTATTGTAAATTTATATCAATCTTTGCCTGTATGTGTTGAATACGGCAGTTCACTTTTTGCACAAAGCATATGTTCCTGCTTGTAGGGGCGGATATCATCCGCCCGCAAGTAATGGCAGATATTTTATAATAAAAACAAACCATTTAAGCGGAACAAGTTTACTGTTATCTGTAGGGGAGTTCATCGGACACCCGACCGTACGCAATCGCATACGGATTGAACGCATAGCGTTCAAATATACATTGCTTTTTATCGCTTTAAAACATTTTGATAAAACATAAAATTTCATCAAGTCGGGCGGATAATATCCGCCCCTACGGATTTGCAATTACAGTTTTTCTGCGATTTCTGCAACACGCTTAGCCTGAGCTTTTACATTTGCCGATGCAGGACCGCCAAATACTGTACGCTCGTTTGTACAGCGTTCAAGTGAAATTGCGCTGTAAACATCATCGTTGAACACATCGCAAACCTTTTTGTATTCGTCCATTGGAAGATTTTCGAGGTCTGTACCGAGTTCAATACATCTTGCAACGAGTTCGCCTGTTGCCTTGTAGGCATCTCTGAACGGAACACCGTTCTTTGTGAGCCAGTCGGCACAGTCTGTTGCGTTGATGAAACCGCCTGCTGCAGCTTTTCTCATATTTTCGGGAATGACACGCATTGTGTCGAGCATGGGAGTAAAGGCTGTGAGGCACATTTTAACCGTGTCGAGTGCGTCAAAGATAGCCTCCTTGTCCTCCTGCATATCCTTGTTGTATGCAAGTGCAGTACCTTCATAATTGTGAGGAGCGTCATATTGTCACCGAAAACTCTGCCGCTCTTACCACGAACAAGCTCTGCAATATCGGGGTTCTTTTTCTGCGGCATAATTGATGATCCTGTTGAAAAAGCGTCATCAAGTTCAATGAACTTAAATTCCCAACTGCACCACATAATGATTTCCTCTGAAAATCTTGAGAGGTGAACCATTATTATCGAAAGCACCGATGCAAATTCGATGCAGTAATCTCTGTCGGAAACACCGTCAAGAGAGTTGTTTGTAATTCTGTCAAAGCCTAGGAGTTCGGCTGTGATTGTTCTGTCAATCGGATATGTTGTGCCTGCGAGCGCACATGAACCGAGTGGCATTTCGTCCATTCTTTTAAGGCAGTCTTCAAGTCTTGAAACATCTCTCAAAAGCATTTCACCGTAAGCAAGGAGATGATGTCCGAAGGTAATCGGCTGTGCTCTCTGGAGGTGAGTATAGCCGGGCATAACGGTTTCGCTGTACTTTTCAGCCTTGTCGGCAATAACCTTAATAAGACCTACAACGAGATTTTTTACATTGACAACCTCTTTTTTGAGGTAAAGCTTGATGTCAACTGCAACCTGATCGTTACGGCTTCTTGAGGTGTGAAGTCTTTTGCCGTTGTCGCCGATTCTTTTGGTAAGTTCACCCTCGATAAAGGTGTGAATGTCCTCAGCCTCCATATCAATGTGCAGAGTACCGTTTTCGATATCCGCAAGAATGCCTTTAAGACCTTTTACGATATCGTTTGCCTCTTCTTCTTTAATAATGCCGCATCTGCCAAGCATTGTTGCGTGGGCAATGCTGCCCTCGATGTCTTCTTTATACATTCTGCTGTCGAATGAAATCGAGCTGTTAAAATCGTTAGTGGTTTTTGAAAGCTCCTTTTTGAAGCGTCCTTTCCAAAGCTGCATTATTATTTTCTCCTTACATATAGATTGTATTGGCAAATCGACTGCCATACAGTAGCGGCAATCAGTGATTGCCAATCGAAACGATTGTACAATCGTTTCGACTTAATTCAATTCATCTGCTTATTGTTATGCAATTATATATTCACATCTGTTCGTTTTGGTTTTACGACCAAGATTGGCGTTCGCTGAACGCCGTTACAATTGAGAAACGGTTTTCTTTGCACCAAAATATAGGGATTAAACGCATGAAATCGCATAAAAATAAAAAGGTGTAATAAACACTTATCGGGGCAGAGAAATTCCCTGCCCCTGATTATGTATGCAAATCAAAGATTTAATTATTTGATAAGGCCTTTCTTTGCACGAACCTTGATTGGAAGACCAAAGAGGTTGATGAAGCCTGCGCTGTCGTTCTGGTCATAAACCTGATCTTCGTCAAAAGTAGCAATTTCCTCGTCATAGAGTGAATACGGCTTGTTACGCCTGCATCAATGATGTTGCCCTTATAGAGTTTAAGTTTTACATCACCTGTTACATACTCCTGAGTGCTGTCAACGAAAGCTGAGAGAGCCTCACGGAGAGGTGTGTACCACTTGCCGTCATAAACGAGCTCTGCAAAAGCGTTTGCAACATTTTGCTTGTAGTGGAGTGTGTCCTTGTCAAGGCAGATTTCCTCAAGCTTTGCATGAGCAGCATAGAGGATTGTACCGCCGGGAGTTTCATAAACGCCACGAGCCTTCATACCAACAAGACGGTTCTCAACGATATCTGTGATACCGACGCCGTTTCTGCCGCCGATTTTGTTGAGTTCCTTAATGAGTTCAACGCTGTCGATAGCCTCGCCGTTAAGCTTTGTGGGAACACCCTTTTCAAATGTAAGAGTTACATATTCTGCCTTATCGGGAGCCTGCTCAGGTGAAACACCGAGTTCAAGGAAGCCTTCCTTATTGTACATCGGCTCATTTGCAGGATTCTCAAGGTCAAGACCTTCGTGGCTCAAGTGCCAGAGATTCTTATCCTTTGAGTAGTTTGTTTCACGGTTAATCTTGAGCGGAATATTGTGCTTTTCAGCATATTCAATCTCATCTTCACGGCTCTTGAATTCCCATGTTCTCCAAGGAGCGATAATCTTCATGTCAGGAGCGTAAGCCTTGATAGCAAGTTCAAAACGAACCTGATCGTTGCCCTTGCCTGTACAGCCGTGGCAAATTGCGTCAGCACCTTCGGCCTTTGCAATTTCAACGAGTCTTTTTGCAATGATAGGACGGGCAAAAGATGTGCCGAGGAGGTACTTGCCCTCGTAAACAGCACCTGCTTTTACTGTTGGAATGATATATTCGTCAACAAATTCCTTGTTGAGGTCTTCAATGTAAAGTTTTGATGCGCCTGTTTTGATAGCCTTTTCTTCAAGACCGTCAAGCTCTGTACCCTGACCAACATCACCCGAAACAGCGATAACTTCGCAGTTGTCGTAGTTTTCTTTAAGCCACGGAATGATGATTGAAGTATCAAGACCGCCTGAATATGCAAGAACTACCTTTTTAATCTTATTGTCAGCCATTTTTGATTCCTCCGGAATTTGGAAACACTTTATGTCGGTGTTTCCTTTACTTAATTTTTATTACTCTTACATTATACACTCTGTTTTCAAAAAATCAAGTGTTTTTTGAATAAATATTCAATGTTTTTTCAAATTTGCATTTTTGGGTACAAATTGACCGAAATCTGCTTTGTTTTCGCTGTATTATCGGTGTTTTTGGCGGTTGATATGTCACATTCTCCCCTGAATTTCTGAAAAATGTATATATGCACAAAAAATGAATATTCATTTTATTCATCTCTTTATGCATATTCATACATACATATACACCCATTTTGCATATTTTTCATTTTGTGAAAACCGCTGAAATTACATCAAAAACCTGTTGACACCGTATGTGATACCATATATAATATTATTCGGAAATACGAAAACAGACATTAAGACAAATTGTTGAAAGTGAGGCGAAAGATGATGAAAACACTTAACGATTATCTTGCAATGTCATATCGTATGGAAATTGTCGAGGACAAGAACGAGGGCGGTTTTGTTGTATCATTTCCCGAGCTTTCGGGTTGCATAGCCTGCGGTGATACGATTGAATCGGCTGTTGCAAATGCAGAGAACGCTAAAAAAGCCTGGTTTGAAGCTGCCTTTGAAAGCGGAGTCGTAATTCACGAACCGACAGCCTTGAAGAATATTCGGGACAATTCAAGCTGAGAATCCCGAAAAGTCTGCACCGCTCACTTGCCGAACATTCAAAGAAAGAGGGCATAAGTATGAATCAATACTGTGTCTATCTTCTGGCAAAAAATGATGCAGTCTATTCAAAATAGAATTTTGAAAGCATATTATATAAAACACAATTGTTGAAAGGAAGATTTATATGTCAGCATTCAAAGAGATAAATCCGAAAGAAATTGTTGAAAGTCCGTTTAAGCTTATCGGTGACGACTGGGCGCTTGTTACAGCAGGCGACAGAGAAAAATTCAACACAATGACGATAAGCTGGGGCGGTGTAGGCATTATGTGGGGTAAGCCCGTTGTATTCACCTTTATTCGTCCGCAGAGATATACATTTGCGTTTATGGAGAACGGCGACCGCTATACAATGAGCTTTTTTGATGAAAAGTACAGAGATGCCCTCAAATTCTGCGGTTCAAAGAGCGGCAAGGATTATGACAAGGTAAAGGAAACAGGTCTTACTCCTGCGTTTACGGAAAACGGCTCTGTATATTTTGAAGAGGCAAAGCTTGTTCTTGAATGCAAAAAAATGTACGCACAAAGTCTTAATGCCGAAAGCATTACCGACCGTGAAAGCGTTGACAAGTGGTATGACAACGACTTCCATAAAATGTACATCAGCGAAATTACAAAGGTTCTTGTAAAAGTATAATCGGTAATTTTAAATTCATCATGACAAAATGGCAGACAATCACACGGTTGTCTGCCATTTTCTTATTTAAAAAACTGTACAAAAAAATGCCCCTCACATTTTGTGAGGGGCATTCCTTACTATATCGACTAAACGGAACGATATGTCAATTGCTTTAAAACTTATTAAAAGTTGCTGATGAGTTTTACAACAAACTTCTGAATAGTAGTAGCATCCTTAACTGTGATTGTGCTGTCATGGTCAACATCGGCAGCAGTAAACTGGTCGTTTGTGAATGCAACGAGCTGAACAACATACTTCTGAACTTCGGTTGCATCAAAAACTGTGATATCGCCGTCCATGTTAACATCACCAAGGGTTACATCGCCGACAAATACCGTTGATGCGTTTACTGATACTTTTTCAAAGCCTGCAATGCCTGTTACATCGCAAACCTTGCTGTTATTTACAACAGATGCCTGATTAAGCTTGTTGTCCTTTACATAACCTAATGTAAGGTACTGTGTGTCAAGATATACGCTTGCAGTACCTGAACCGATAACCTCAAATGTGAGTGAGATAAATGTATCTCCGTTGTACTGAGTAGGTACCTGTGGGTTAGTAAATATACCCTTAATTACATTGCTGTAAGCATTGTGAATAAGGTTTGACTGTGAAGGCATGATTGTCTGCTTGCCGTCTGCCTTGTTATCAGCCATGTTGAATTTGAGCTTGCTTGAATCATACTTAACAGCCCACTGTCCGTCAACAACGCCCATGTTTGAGTTGAGCTTGTAGAGAACAGTTACCTTCTTGCCGTCAGTGCTTACTGTCTTTGATGCAGAACCAAAGTAATTTGAAGTAGCGTTTACTGTGAGCTTCTGAGCAGGAGCAGTAGTCGGCTCTGTAGCTGTTGTAGGCTGTGTAGGTGCAGTCGGCTGAGTAGCTGTTGTTGGCTGAGTTGAAGTAGTAGGCTGTGTCGGAAGTGTAGGAGATGTAGGAACAAATCCGCTTTCAATGTTGCCGTTCTTCATAGCATATGAATATGTGCCGTTTACACCGTTTCTTGTTGCGTCAACCTTGATTGTGCTTGTTCCCTTGAGAGCTGATGTTGCAACTGTGAATGCACCTGTTACATCGTCTGCAGTAGCAGTATATGTCTTACCGTCAACTGTAACAGTTACCTTTGCAGCGCTGGCTGTAACACCTGATACAACGCTCTTGCCTACAACTGCATATGTGAGTGTTGCAGGAGCAAGTACAAGTGCCTTCTGAGCTGACTTGAGGTCTGCAATCATAGCATTCATATCTTCAGCTGTTGTAGCGTCTTCGCCTGCTTTAATCATAGCCTCAGCTGACTTGAGAACCTTCTGAGCATTTGTCCCAGCTCTCTGCTGTGTAGTCTGATGCTGTCATAGCAAGAATCTTTCTTGCTTCTTTCTTGAGTGATTCATAAGGTGAAACAACGATTGGCTTTGATGTAAGCTTGTATGTTGTACAACCTTCGTTTGTAATTTCGATTGTAGCGCCGTCTCTAACGCCTGTGATATCTGCTGTCTGACCTGAACCGCTGCTGAGAATAATGCTTACTTCGTCAACATTATCGAACTTAACAACATAGTTGCCGTCAGAATCTTTTTCTGTAAGAGCAACGCCCGGCCATGCGCCTGTGAGCTTCTGTGTATCATTCCAAGCATAGATTTTGTAGCTTGCAGATGGGCTGTAAGGCTTGATTGTTACGGAAACAGAACCCTCTGCAGGCTCCGGATCGCCGCCGCCTCCCTGCTGATTACCGTTGGTTACTGTCTTAACCGATGTGTAGTTGCCGTTCTGAATTTCGAGAACAGCACCGTCATAAAGACCTGTGATATCGCCTGACTGTGTGCCGCTGCCGTTGTTGAGAACAACGCTGAATGACTTGTCGGCTGAAACAGGAAGTGTGAGTTCATATGTGTTTGCCTGACCTGAAACGGCTGCTGCCTTTTGACCCGGCCATGCACCGTTGAGTGCTGTGCTTGCACCTGTCCAAGCGTAAACATTCGGAGCGCCTGCTGTGCTCTTGATTGTAAGCTTTGATGTCTGACTTGCTGTCGGACCGGGAACAGTTGTGCTCTGTGTCGGGCTGGTTGTAGGTTTTTCGTCGTTTTCGCCGAGCTTGAGGAATGTGAATTTAGCCTCTGAGCTTGCCTTGTCGTTTGTAGCCTCAACAGTTACTTCGATTGTATCGTTCTTGTAAGCTGTCTGACCGATTGTGAATGTGTCGCCGTCCTTAACAACAAACTTGTTACCGCCGTCAACAGAAACCTTTGCACTGTCGCATTCCTTGAGAGAAACAGTAACCTGCTCTGTGCCGTAGAACTTCGGCTCGCCTGTGATTGATACAAGCGGCTGACCGTCAGCATTTTCCATAAGGATTGTGCCGTTTACACCACTGTTGAAAGTTACCTTACCGTCAGTAACAACTGAAGATGAGTTGTCATAAGTATTGATTACATAGCTGCCGTCTTCCCAAAGAGTTGAAACATCAACAGTTACGCTTGAATTTTTGTTACAGCCGATTACTGCAGCTGCCTGATCTGTTACGCCGTTCTTATCGTATGTACGGCCGAAAGCAACACCGCTTGTAGCTGAGAGCTTAACATTTGCGCCGGCACCGATAGATACGTGCTTGTTACGGAACTGACCAACCTTCTGCCACTGAGCAAGAAGAGTTTTGTCCATGTCGTTCCAGTTCATATCACTTCTGAGTGCGTGACCCGATCCGCCGTAACCGTCAAATGCAACGCCGGGATAGAGAGGACGGTTGGTTTCGTCACCGTAGAAAATCTGAACTCCGCCCGGGAGAAGGAGGAATGCAGCCGCATTGTAAAGCATTGTGTTCTCATCGCCACGGGTAAGTGTTTCATCGTGTGATGACATAAATGAAAGAACGTTAAAGCCTTCCTTTGTGTTGATCTTGTCTGCATAGCCCTGATATGTGTTTGCAACACTACCGCTTGCAAGAGCACCGCCGCCTGTAACTGCGAAGTTAATCATTGAGTCGAAACCGCCCTCGGAATAGTATGTGTCGTAGCCTACACCGTGATCCCAATGCTCGCCTGTCATCCAGAAATCTTCTTTCCAGTCAGCACCTGCTTTGCCCTTGTTGTTGGATCTCCACTCTCTGAGAGCAGAAACACAAGCCTGCTTGAGCTGGTTCCAAGAAGCCTTATCAACATGCTTTGCAGTATCGCAACGGAAACCGTCAACACCGTACTCCCTAACCCACTCTGAAAGCCAGGTTGAAAGGTAGCCTGTTACTGTGTTTTTGTCACCGTATTTTGCGAGCTTCTGAGCATATGTACCTTCCTGAGTCCACTTTGTTTTGAGGATCGGAGGAATTGTAACATCCTTTGTCTGCTCTGTTCTGAAGTCGGGAAGTCCGCTGAGTGACATTGTAAGATCACCGCCGGCACCCTCTGTATATCCGGGAAGACCGCTGCGGATCCAGTCATTGCTCCACCATCTGCCCCAGTCTTCTTCTGATGTTTTATAGTCAATGTGGTCGTTTACTTCACCTACATCTGTGAGCTTGTATTTGAAGTCTAACGCACCGTCAAGGAGAGTACCGAAGCCGAACTGCTCCATATCTGCAACGGTGTTGTAGCCTGTGTGGTTCATTACGATATCCATGATAACTCTGATACCGTGCTCATGCGCTGTGTCAACGAGAGTTTTGAACTCCTCTTTTTGTACCGAAGTTTGCATCGGTTTCGGTATAGTCAAGAACATAGTAGCCGTGATATGAGTAGTGAGCAAAGCCCTTACCTGAATCACAATAGCCGTGAGTCTGCTCATACGGAGCTGAGATCCAAATTGCGTTTACACCGAGGTTATCAAAATAACCCTCTTCAATTGACTGAGTAACACCTGCAAAGTCGCCGCCGTGGAATGTACCGGGGTTTGTATCCCAGCCCTCAAGCGGTTTGCCGTCCTTGTCAAGTGTTCTGCCGTATGAATGGTCATTTGCGGTGTTTCCGTTCTTAAAACGGTCGGTAAGCAGGAAATACACATTGGCATTATCCCATGTAAAGCCGTCATCTTCAACAAGTGAACCTGCGGCAGTTGATGATGCAGATGTGCTGCTGTCATCGGAAACTGTTGCAGCACTTGCCGAACCAAATGCTACGGAAGCACCGGGGAGAGCCATACAAAGTGTCAATACGGCACTGAGCGCCCTCTTCATACTTCTTTTTTTCATTGTTTGATTACTCCTTTCAAAGCTTTTAAAACGTAGGGTCAAACATCCCTAGACAATTTGATTTTATCACAAAACTCTCACAAAAACTACACATAATCCTTTTATTTTGTAAAAATAGCAAGTTACACAATCTTTGCACTGGAATTTTATGCAAAATTACCCTTGTCGCTCTTCTGTTTTTATTTATAAAGACAGTTTCAATTGCCCCCCTGCCGAAAATTATATAAATACGGTCGGGAATAATAAGATTTGTACTTAACAAAACTTTATTCCGACCGCAATTTTCGCTTTTTAATTTTTATCTTATCTGAGTCTTACATTCAAAAATCTGAGTTTAAAGGTTGAGCCGACGCCGAGTTTGGAATCTGCGGTAATATATCCGCCTGTTTTTTCAACAATTGATTTTGCAAGCGACAGACCTATGCCGACGCTTGACGGGGATGAATTTCGTGCTTTATAGAACCTCTCAAAAATGTGGGGCAAATCCTTCGGGCTGATTCCGCAGCCGTTGTCGCTTATAATGATTTCCGAATACATACTGTTCTTTTCGGCTGAAATTTTGACATAACCGCCGTCGGTATGCTCAATACAGTTTTTTACAATGTTTGAAACCGCTTCGCAAATCCAGCGAAAATCGCAATTAAGCATAAATCATTCTTGACGGTTTTTTCAATTCTCACATCACGGATATCGGCAAGAACCTCTGTGCGTGAAATGCACTCGTCAATTATTTTTTCAACCGACACATCTCCAAACTTCAATTCAACAGTTCCCGAATCAAGCATTGAGAGCGTAAGCAGACTTTTTACAAGGAAATTTATCGAATGGGCATTATGCGCTATATCCATAACAAAATCCCGTCTGATTTCAACGGGCATATCATCGTCATCGAGGATATTTTCGGTTGTAATCAAAATTGAAGTCAGCGGTGTTTTGAGCTGATGTGAAATGTCGGCAAGCGAATTTTTGAGGATTTCTTTCTCTCGCATTGAATTGTCGGCATACTCACGAAGCATTACCGTTGTTTTTTGAATCTCCTGCTTTAACAGTGACATATCGTCGTCGGTTGAGCCGTCAAGGTCGAGGTCGTACTCTCGGTTGTTTATTTTTTCAAGACATTTTACAATTTCAAGTCGCTGTCGCTTCTGCTTTTTACAGTATCTTATGAACACAACGCAGAGCAAAATTCCAAACACACAAACACCTGCGGTTGCAATCACAATTGTAATCGTTGCATAACTTCCGCTCTGAATGTCAACCCAGCCACTGTCGGATTTTATTCCGTACTTTGCAAAGTCGTCCTTTATATCCTCTGTATCGCTGTTCAAAATTTGAGCAAGCTCCTTTTCCGAAATGTCGGGATATTGTTCCCTAACCTTTTCCGCAACGGCAATTATCTTTTTATCCGTGCTTTCACGAACAGCGTTAAAGCCTGCACCGACGCCTACTGCAACGGCACAACAGAAAAGTCCCGTTATCGCAAGCATTACCGCAAGAAATTTTGATGTGCTTTTCATTATACCTCCAGCCTGTAACCAAGGCCCTTTACGGTTTTAATCATATTTGTATCAAGTTTTTTGCGAAGTCTTTTTATGTACACGGTCAGCGTGTTGTCCTCAACATAATTCCCCGACAAATCCCATATGCGTTCAAGAATCTGTTCACGGGTCAGCACCTTGCCGCTGTTTTTGGCAAGCATTGCAAACAGGCGGTACTCAAGCGCCGTAAGCACAATCGGATTGCCGTTTTTGCAAACCTGTTTTTTGTCAAAGTCAATGCTGATGTCGCCAAAATTCATAGCCATAGTTTTGTCGAGCTTCTTGGTAATTCGTTTAATTCTTGCAAGAAGCTCACGGCTTGAAAACGGTTTTGTTATGTAATCCTCCGCTCCGAGGTCAAAGCCTTTTACAATGCTGTCCTCATCGTCAAGTGCTGTGAGAAAAATCACGGGAGTTTCGCACACTCTTTTTATCTCGTCACAAAGCTCAAAGCCGTTGCCGTCTGGAAGCGACACATCAACAATAAAAAGGTCAAAGTCACCGCCGAGAGAGTTAAGTTGATTCGGCATTTTCGCACAACGCAACCTCAAAGCCGTTTTGTTCAAGAGTGTAAACAAGTCCTTTTGAAATTGCACGGTTGTCCTCAATAAGAAGAATTTTCACAACAAGTCCTCCAAAATGAAATTCGGGCGGATTAAATCAATAATCCGCCCGTCAGCAATGAAAACATACAAAATATTGTGGTATCTGTTGTTACAACTACATTATAACAGAGTGTAAAACTATTGTCAACAAATTTCAACAAAATACAGTCTGTCGGCTGAATATGATGCTCAGATATTGTCATTTCTGATTGTTTCAATAATATTTTGCTTGTTAACCTTTGAAATTGAGTATTTCATAATCAGCCATACTGCAACAAATACAACCGCAATGCTAATCAAAATCGCTTTCCACGGGAATACAAAGCTCATTGGAACACTTCCGATTGAAAATGAGGAGAAGATTGCAAATACACCGAGAACGCCGAGAGGGATACCGATAAGCAAAGATTTTATGCCGTACATAAGGCTTTCAAGGCGAATCATACGGTTAAATTCTTTCTTTGTCATACCGATAGATTTAAGCGATGCAAATTCCTTGCTCCTCAACTGCATATTGGTTGAGATTGTGTTGAAAATGTTTGTAAGTCCGATGAGCGAGATAACACCGATGAAACCGTAAACAAATATTCCGACAATCAGCATAACGGCATTGAACTGTCTTACGGTTTCTTCATAGTCATAAATGTAAATGCTGTCGTCCGCACCTTCCATAGACTCAATACGATTTGTAAGCGAAGCGTGGTCTGATGTATTGGCGTAGAGGGTAATATAGCATTCGTGTTCGCCAAGCTGAGGTGAGATTACACCCTGTTCACCGATTATCAATCCCTGACCTAAAATTGTTCCTTCGCCGATTACAGAATCAGCCGACTTTGGAATTTCATCAAACACTGACGAAACCTTTAATTTGCCTGCTATCAGCTCATTTCCGTTATCATCATTTCCGTAAACGATAAACTTTGTCGGAGCGGTTTTGCCGAACAGTTTCATTGGCTTGGAAGAGTTGCCACTCTCACTGTTATCGGGGGTTACCTGAGAATACACAAGTACACCGCCCTTGACCTTGTTGTAGTCAAGTTCCAATTCCCTGCAAATCTTAACAAATGTATCGTGTTCAAATTCAAGAAATTCCACGCTGAATGACTTTGTACCGTCAGCATTGTCATAAAGGAAATTTTCTCCGCATTCGTTAACAGGCACATCTGCCGACACATGACCGTACTGTAAACCGACTGTCAGATAATTTTCAATTTCAGGCATTTTTTCAATTGTCTGAGCCTGCTTTGTATCAATTCCGGAAACCATATAGCTGTAGTCTGTTTTGCCGTAGTAATGCTCTGTATATGTCATTCCATAGTCCATAAATGCCGAAACTGCAATGAACATTGCAACGCTTACAACGATTGAAATAACCGTTGTGCGATACTTTTTTCTACTGCGTTTAAGGCTCTTTGAGGCGATTTCACCGCCCACACCAAAGAGTTTTTTAGTAAGCTTAGATGTGCGGTACGGTTTGTTATTCTTTACCTTGATATCCTCGTTGCCTCTGATTGCAACAAGCGGTGGGATTCTTGACGCACGCAGTGCAATGAAGAATGATGAACAGAATATAGTAACAGCCGAAAGAACGATTGCACAAATAATCGGAATTGTCGGAGTTACAAATACAAATGTTGCACCGCTCAGCATATCACTGAGAACGCTGTTGAGTATTGTAATAAGAATTGCGTTTACACCGAGTCCGAGAAGTATGCCGAGAGGGATACCGATTAAGCCGAGAATGAAGCCCTCAAAAAGCACATTCCTGCGGATTTGCCTTTTGGTTGCGCCGACTGATGCAAGCATACCGTACATACTCGTTTTCTCGGTAATTGAAATTGCAAAGCTGTTGCGGATTACAAACACGCTTGCAAGCATTACTATAATAATGATAATAACGGCAAGGCTGAAAATCACAGTATTTGTTGCCTCATTTGAACCGTAGCCTTTCATACTGAGGAGTATGGAATTGAATTCGTATGCATTTATTCCAGAGGTCTGCTGATCTTCGGGTGAAATTTCATCGCTGATTACATTACTCATATCATCAGCTTTAAAGCCTAAAATATCCGCTGTATTTTGAAGATAATTGCTTTCGCTCTGAGGAGTATAGGCGATATACAGCTTATTCATATGCTTTGTTTTGATTGCCTCGACAGGAGCTTTTTCATCAGACACGGTATATATCATAGAAAAATTTGACGGATCATAGAGTTCGCTCGTTTTCGGTCTTTCAATAATACCCGTTACGGTATAGGTTCTTTTTACCGTGTCAATAATGCTGCACTTATTAAAATCTTTTTGCAACAAATTATGAATGCCTTCCTCATCGGGGACATTGCCGTCTTTGTCGGTAAGAACACCGACATCAAGTGTGATTTTGTCACCGACTTTCACATTTTTTCCGTCCTGTGTTTTAAACGATTTTGTAACAACAGCCTCACCCGAATTTGTGGGGAACTTGCCCTTTATAAGGTCTATCTTAAAACAGTTGCCGTAGGTATTTTCGCTCATGGCAAGAACGCTGTAATCGCAGATTTCGCCGTCAGCATTTTTTGTCCTGGCATATCCGAGCCTTTCTTTATAGAAGGCATTTTCAACATTACGGTTCTGTCGGATTTCATCAATTTTTGCGGTGTCGATAATATCAAGTGCAACATCATAATCGCCCGACCAGGTTTTTTGACCGTCAATCATAGTCTGTCGTCCGCTGAGTGCCATTCCCGAAACTACCGTGATGAGTGCCGCCGAGAGCATAATTCCCACGATTGTAACAATTGTGCGCACCTTGTTAAGTCGCAGGTTTTTAAGAGTAAGCTTGTTGAGAAGTTTCATAATCAACCCTCCTCAACGATTTTACCGTCACTTATTGTGATAATTCTGTCAGCCTGTTTTGCAATGTCGAGATTGTGCGTAATCATTATAACAGTCTGTCCGTAACTCTGATTGCACATTTTGAGCATACTCATAACCTCTTCGCTTGACTTTGAATCAAGGTTGCCTGTCGGTTCATCGGCAAGCACAAGAGACGGATTGTTAATGAGCGCTCTGGCAATAGATGTTCTTTGTTGCTGACCGCCCGAAAGCTGGTTTGGAAGGTGTTTTCTTCTTGCACGCAGTCCGAACGAATCAAGAATCATCTCAAGTCTTTCTCTGTCAACACCTCTGCCGTCAAGGTCACAGGGGAGCGTGATGTTTTCTTCAACAGTCAGAATCGGGATAAGATTGTAGAACTGATAGACAATGCCCACCTGTCTGCGGCGGAACACGGCAAGCTTGTCATCATTCATTTTGCTTATATCGTTGCCGTCAACAAAAATTTTTCCGCTTGTGGGACGGTCAACACCGCCGATAAGGTGAAGAAGAGTTGACTTGCCGCTGCCGCTTGCACCGACAATGGCAACAAATTCGCCCTTTTCAACCGAGAACGAAACATCGTCAACCGCATTGACAAGGTTTTCACCGCTTCCGTAGGTTTTTGTAAGATTTTCAACTTTCAGAATTTCCATAAAATATACCTCCAAATTCATTTTACACCCATATTATAGTGACGCAAAATGACTGTAAAGTGAATCCTGCAAACAAATTTTTCCGTAGGGCGGCCAACTTGAATACAAGCAAAACCTTTTTTATTGTGTTTACCATAAAGAAATAACCGCCCTGTACTGCGAATACAAGGCGGTTACCAAAAATAATTTGTCTTAAAAGCGGAACAGCTAAAGCCGTTTCCTTATCTATATATTAACATCTAACTATTAATATGTCAATCATTTTTCGGTGTGCCGCTTCGTTGCACACCGTTTTTTATTTCTCGTTTTTATTTACAATCTAAAAGTAACGCTCGGGCAAATATGTTTTGCATATTACAAACTGTCTTCACGAATTGGGTGTAGCGACACGCTACCTGCAGTTTTGAAAATATATTTTGATGAGATTATTCGGCTTGTCGGCAATGCCTATGCCTAAAAAATCACCATCATGGGTTTTCATTCTGAAAAGCTGACCGTTCTCGTACCCCGACTTGGCAAGATATGTTCTGTCGGCACTCAACGCACCGCCGTTTGCAAATCGTTTTGCCTGCGCAGGCGATACGGCAAGATAGCCTAAACTCATAAACAGGCTTTCAACGGAACGCAGTTTTTCTTCAACATTTCCGTTTTCGCAAATGCTTTTCAGCTCGTCAAGCGTTATGCACTCGTCAAGCGAAAATCCGCAAGCCGAGGTTCTGCAAAGTGCCGTCATAACCGCACCGACACCGAGAGCCCTGCCTATGTCATCAATTATCGTGCGTACATAAGTACCCTTTGAACAGGAAATTTCAAGCGTGCCTGTCTGCGCTTTTTCGTCAAAATTCGCAAGCGAAAGAGAGTAGACAGTAACCTTTCGGCTCTCACGCTCAACCTCAATTCCCTGTCTTGCAAGGTCATAAAGCCTTTGACCGTTCTTTTGCACGGCAGAGTACATCGGCGGAATCTGCTCAATTTCGCCCGTGAAATTGGGAATTACTCTGCGGATCTGCTCCTCTGTAACCGAAGATTCGCATTCTCCCGTCACCGTACCCCAGATATCGAGGGTGTCGGTGGTTTTGCCAAGCTGAAATTCTGCCATGTATGACTTGTCATGATTGAGAATGAGATCCTGTGTTTTGGTTGCAGTTCCGAGCAAAACAGGCAGAACGCCCGTTGCGTTCGGATCAAGTGTTCCGGTGTGACCGAGTTTTTTCTGCCCTGTCAGTCTGCGAACAACGGCAATAACATCAAACGAGGTGAATTCCTTCGGCTTGTCAATCAGCAGTACACCGTTAAGATTGCTCATGATAAAAACTTCTCCGCAGCTTTTTCAAGCGTTGTCTTTACGGTTTCAAGGTCGCCCTCAATTGAGCATCCTGCCGCCGCAGGATGACCGCCGCCTCCAAACTGTGAACAGAAATCCGAGGCATTGATATTATTGTTTGTACGAACGGAAATCTTGAAGAATCCGCCCTCTTTTTCACGCATTGTAATTCCGATGAGAACACCCTCAATCTGACGGGGAATAGAGGCAAGTCCCTCCATTTCGTCATCACCCGTGTTGAGCTTTTTGAGCATATCAAGCGTTGTGTAAATTATTGCACACCTGCCGTCTGCACAATAGGTCATTGAATCGTAAACGGCTCTTTCAAGCTGAATTTTGTTTTTTGACTTTGTTTCAAACATCGCCTTGTTTATGTATGCGGTGTTACAGCCAAAGTCCATAAGACTTGCGGCAACACGCATGGTTTCGGCGGTTGTGTTTGTGTATCTGAAACAGCCGGTGTCGGTTGAAATGCCTGTGTAGAGGCAGTCTGCAATGTCCTTTGTAAAGTTGATGTGCATTCTGAGAAACAGCTTGTAGAGAATTTCGCAGTTTGCCGCCGCATATTTGTCAACAAACTTTTCCTTTGCGGTAAATGTGTTTGAACCGTGGTGGTCAATGCACAAATCAACCTTGCCGATATATTTGCCCATATTTGAACCGAGAAGGCTGTCAGCCGCAACATCAACGCTGACAACCGTTTCGGTTGTAAAATCTTCTTCCTCTATGTTTTTCTGAAGATAGGTAAACTTTGACGGAACACCTGTTGTGATAACTCTTGCTTTTTTGCCGATTTGGCGGAGCGCAAGGTAGAGTGCAAATCCGCTGCCGAGGGTGTCACCGTCAGGATAAGCGTGAGTCAGAATATCATAATTATCGTGTGCCTCAAGAAAACGGGCAACCTCATACAGATTCATCATTTTCTTCCTCGTCTTCTTTAATGTCAAGGCTGTTGAGAATACGGCTGATGTTTGCGCTGTATTCTATGCTGTCTGTTGCGTGGAAAATGAGTTCGGGAACATGGCGAAGATGAAGTCTGTGTCCAAGCTCTCGTCTGATAAAGCCCGATGCAGACTTTAAGCCCTTGACAGCCTCTTTGGCTCTGTCAAGACCTTCAATTGCGCTGATCTGTACCGTGCAGTATGAAAGGTCGTTTGTAACCTCAACTCTTACGATAGAGATAAACGCCTGCTGAACTCGTGGGTCTTTTAATTCTCTGAAAATAGCAGTAAGCTCTCTTTTGATGTCCTCTGTTGTTCTTTCAATTCTATGGCTTCCCATGCTATCACATCCTTATAATTTAATGAATTATGAAAATTCGTGTATAAACTGTAGCGGCGAACACGGTTCGCCAATCTTTCGAGGGTAACCTCGAAACGACTTACCTAATGATTTATGTTGTTGATTTATTCACATATAGTACAGAAATTCACCGTCAATTTGTCGCACCGATTTTGCAATCGGTACGATTGGCGTTCACTGAACGCCGCTACTGATTAACAGTCGCATTGTGACATTTATAAATTCTGTCTTATAAAAATATTGTGCCGTTTATAAAATTCGATTTAACATACAAACTTTAATCCCTGTATTCTTCGATTGTATAAACCTCGAACATATCGCACTCTTTGAGGTCGTTGAATCTTTCAAGACCGATACCACATTCGTAGCCTTCGCTAACTTCCTTGACAGCGTCCTTAAATCTCTGGAGAGATGCAATTGCGTCATCTGCAATAACGATACCGTCACGGATAACTCTTACGCTTGCGCCACGCTGAATCTTACCGCTCTTAACATATGAACCTGCGATTGTGCCGACTGACTTAATCTTGATAACATTACGGCACTCAGCCATACCGAGAACAACTTCTCTTGTCTTAGGAGCAAGCATACCCTTCATAGCAGATTCGATTTCGTTTATACAATCGTAGATAATGCTGTAAAGACGCATATCAACGCCCGAACGCTCTGCATTTTCTGCGGCAACCGCATCCGGACGAACATTGAATCCTACGATAATTGCGTTAGATGCCTCTGCAAGCATTACATCGGACTCGTTGATTGCACCTACTGCGCTGTGAATTACATTTACTCTTACCTCGTCATTTGAAAGCTTTTCAAGTGACTGCTTAACGGCCTCGGCAGAACCCTGTACATCGGCTTTAACGATAATCTGAAGTTCCTTGATTTCACCGAGTTTCATCTGGTCAAAGAGATTGTCAAGAGTAACCTTAGTCTGTGCGTTGAAGATTTCTTCCTTCTTAGCGGCCTTTCTCTGGTCAACAAGAGTTCTTGCAAGACGCTCATCGGAAACTGCGTCAAAGATATCGCCGCCAACCGGAACTTCGTCAAGACCTGTGATTTCAACAGGAACAGAAGGACCTGCCTCGGTAACTCTTTCGCCCTTATCGTTTGTCATAACTCTTACACGACCGACGCAAGTGCCTGCGATGATTGTATCGCCCTTGTGAAGTGTACCGTTCTGAACGAGTACGGTTGCGATAGGACCTCTGCCCTTGTCAAGTCTTGCCTCAATAACAGTACCCTTTGCGGCTCTGTCGGGGTTAGCCTTGAGTTCTTTCATCTCTGCAACAAGAGTAACCATTTCAAGAAGATCGTCAAGACCTTCCTTTGTCTTTGCGGAAACAGGGATACACGGTGTATCGCCGCCCCACTCCTCCGGAATAAGTTCATACTCTGTGAGCTGCTGTTTAACATTTTCGGGATTTGCGCCGACCTTATCCATTTTGTTGATGGCAACAATAACAGATACGCCTGCGGCTTTTGCATGGTGGATAGCCTCAACTGTCTGCGGCATGATACCGTCATCGGCGGCTACAACGAGGATTGCGATATCAGTAACCTGAGCACCTCTTGCACGCATTGTTGTGAATGCCTCATGTCCGGGTGTGTCGAGGAATGTAACAGGCTTGCCGTTTACCATAACTCTGTAAGCACCGATATGCTGTGTGATACCGCCTGCCTCGCCTGCTGTTACATTTGCGTGACGGATAGCGTCGAGGATTGAAGTTTTACCGTGGTCAACATGACCCATAACAACAACAACCGGAGCTCTCTCAACGAGATTTGCCTCATCGTCCTCGCTGTCATCAATAATCTGTTCTTCGATTGTAACAACAACTTCCTTTTCAACCTTTGCGTGGAATTCCATGGCGATAAGTGACGCTGTGTCAAAGTCGATTGTATCTGTTGCTGTTACCATTGTACCCATAAGGAATGCCTTTTTAACAACCTCGGCAACGGTAGCTTGAGTCTGAGAGCAAGCTCCGAAACTACGATTTCGTCAGGAATCTGAACTGTAATCGGTTTCTGCTTACGCTCAAGAGCAATACGGTTCAGACGCTCCTGCTCTGTTTCACGCTTCTGTCGTCTGCCCTTTTGACGCTGGGTACGGTTTGTGAATTTCTGCTTTTTAACAATGTTGTCCGTGCTTCTGCCCTTTGAGCTGTCGCTTGCAAGGTCATCATACTTCTGGTTGTAACGCTCAACATCAACATTTGTTGCACGGGTGTCAATTACTCTGCGCTTGCGGGGAGCAGACTCCTCAACGCTCTTTTCCTGAGCAATTTCAACCTTTTCCTGTTTTGATGCAGGCTTTGCATCCTTGTTGTTAGGCTTTTTGTCGTTTTTATCGGTCTTTTTCTTCTGATTGTCAGCCTTTGCATTCTGCTTTGCGGGCTTATCTTCCTGCTGTGGCTTGCTTTCGTTGTCAAGCTTGTTGTTGCGTGCCGCAAAGTATTCGTCAAAGTTTTCAACCTTGTTCTTCTTTGTGATTACATCAAAAATCACATCGAGTTCGCTTTCCTCGAGTGTTGTCATTGTTTTCTTTGTAACACCGCAATGTTTTTCGAGAATCTCAATAATTTCCTTGTTTGAAACTCCGAGCTCTGCTGCTGCGTCCTTTACCTTATATTTTATCATACAATTCTCCTCCCGATTCGTTTTCAATAAGCTGTTCAAGCTTATCTGCAAAGCCTTTGTCTTCGGTTGTCATAACTCCGCAGATTTTTCCGAGAGCAAATCCGATTTCCTCTTTGCTTCGGTTCATTGTCAATGTTTTCACATTGCATTCATCAGCGGCTGTCTGCACGCTTTTCTTACTGCTCTTTGAAAAATCATTTGCAAAAATAACAAGCTTTGCCTTGCTTTTTCGTATTGAGTCAATCGTCGTGTCGGCACCTGTAATCAGCTTGCCTGCCCTCTTGCAAATGCCAAGCAGCGACAAAATCCTGTCGTTCATAAAAAATCCTTTCGCCTACTCGCTGTCTGCTGCGGCAAGTTCACTTTGCATCTGCTCATATACTTCATCAGGGATTTTACAGCTTAACGAGCGTTCAAAGCGGCGTGCCTTGCGAGCTTTTCAAAGCAGGCAAGATTTCTGCACACATATGCGCCTCTGCCTGCCTTGCGACCTGTGAGGTCAAGCGAAATTTCGCCTTTTGCAATGATTTCACCGTTTTCATCTTTGGTGTCGGGTGCTTTGACAACACGGATAAGCTCACGCTTTTCTTTCATCTCTCCGCAACCCGTACATTTACGCAATGGCATTTTTCTTTGCTTCATAAAATCCCTCTCTGTTTAATCTGATTATTCCTCTGTTTCATCCGAAACAACTGTTTCGCCTTCTGTGCTTTCGTCAAGGTCGAGAACATCTTCGGACTTTTCTTCTGTCTTTGGTTCATCGTCCTCATCTTCGCCGTAGAAACCGCTTTCGGGACGGATGTCAATTCTCCAGCCTGTAAGTCTTGCGGCAAGACGGGCATTCTGTCCTTTGTTGCCGATAGCAAGTGAAAGCTGACCGTCGGGAACGGTTGCACGGCAGCTCTTTGTTTCTTCATCTGTAATTTCAACCTTGCAAACGCTTGCAGGAGAGAGAGCCGCCGAAATGTACTTTTCGGGATCGTCGCTGTAAAGCACGATGTCGATTTTTTCACCGCCGAGTTCTTCAACAATCTTGTTTACACGAGCGCCCTTGTTGCCGATACATGAACCGATTGCGTCAACATCGGGATTTGAGCTGTAAACAGCCATTTTTGTACGACTGCCTGCCTCACGGGAGATTGACTTTATTTCAACAACGCCGTCATAGATTTCGGGAACTTCCTGTTCAAACAAACGCTTTACAAGACCGGGGTGTGTTCTTGAAATGATTGCGTGAGGACCTCTTTCGTTGTCTTTGACATCTGCAATGTAAACCTTAATGTGGTCGCCTTCTTTAAGGTCGTCATGACCGAGCTGTTCGCTCTTTGGCAGAGTAGCTTCGCTCTTGCCTATTTTGATTGTTGCAACGCCCGACTTAGGATCAATTCTTTCAACGGTTGCAGTAACAATTTCACCGAGCTTGCTCTGAAACTCGATAAGAGTCTGACCTTTTTCTCCCTGACGAATGCCCTGACGGATAACATTTCTTGCAGAAGAAACAGATGTCCAACCGAGGTGCTTGGGATCAATCGGAACTTCAATTTCATCGCCGACAATAAATTTCTTTCTCTTGTTAATCTGCTGAGCCTCCTCAACAGTAACTTCAAAGTTAGGATCAAAAACCTCGTCAACTACTGTTTTGACAAGCTTTGCGTCAAAGCTGTTCTTTTCCGGATCAACCTTGAATACAACATTTTCATTACCGCCGTAGTAGTTCTTGCAGGCAACGGAAATTGCCTTTTCAATGTTTTGAAGCATATAGTCCATAGGAATGCCCTTTTCCTTTTCAAATGTTCTCAATGCCTCAAATAAATCTTTGTTAGTCATTTTCCAAATCATCCTTTTCTTATTTTTCGGTTATATACAAATTGTTATGCTGTTATGTGTATCCGTAGTGTTCAAACTGCAATTTTTAATCAAAATCGTCAAGCTTAATCCATGCGGCGTCCTTTTTGCTGATTGTGATTTCATTCTCACCGCTGTGATCCTCAATTGTGACCTTACCGTCGGAATAATCCTTTAAAACCCCTTTAAATTCTCTGCCTATGCCGTCAATGGGGCGGAGCATCTTAACCATAATATCCGCACCGATGAACTGCATAAAATGTTCGTCACGGATAAGCTCACGCTCAATTCCGGGAGAGCAGACCTCAAGACAGTACGCCTCCTCAATCGGATCAAGCTCATCAAGAGGACCGTTGATTGCACGGGAAACATTTTCGCAATCGTTAATGTCAATGCCTTCGGGTTTGTCAATGTAAACACGCAGGAAACGGTCTGCACCTTCCTTGACATAACGCACATCCCAAAGTGAAAGTCCGAAGCCTTCAACAATCGGCTGACAAAGCTCCCATACTTTTGATACGGTTACACCGCCTTTGCTTTTTGCCATAAATTCACTGCCTTCCTGTCTGCAAAAATACCCTGTGCGAAATATTGCAGACAGATAAACCGCACCGAGGAACAAAGTGAAAACTAATAAATAAGGAGCGGGTTTGTTGCCCACTCCTTTAGCTTTCATTATTTACAAGAAAATTATAGCACCAAAACGGCTTATAATCAAGTGTTTTTCAAATCTTTTCGTATTTTTTACAAAAAAGTTTAAAAAAACATTTGAAATCACCGTGCAAATGTGTTATTATATTCCGTGGACACTTTACATCACGATGTTTTTGTGATATAATCACCGTGGTTTTGCGACCGTGTAAAAAAAGTAAAATTAATTTTGATTTTGTTATTGTTGGATTTTTACTGTTTTTTATATCAATGATTTGGCTGTTAATGTCCAAAATTTTGCGAGATTAACATTATAAAGGTTGCAACCTTACAATTAAATATGCTGATATAGCTCAGTAGGCAGAGTGCGTCCTTGGTAAGGACGAGGTCACGGGTTCGAATCCCGTTATCAGCTCCATAAAAGGGTATTGGTTAAAAAGACCGATACCTTTTTATTGTTGTTTAGAAAACAATACCGTTGCCAAATCCAAACTGATTAATATTATTCTTGTACAATCTATCTTGATATGCTACAATAAAGTTGTAAAGAATGGTTGCGAATTAGTTGCGAATAAATACACAAATCAAACACACCATAGACAGAGGAGGTGACAAGCTTGCCTGAATTAAATATCGAAGCATTACAAAGGTTATGTGACGATAAATCTGTCATATGGTCTGTGCACGCTCTGAAACGGTTACAGGAACGAGGAATATACCGTGATGATGTATTCAATGCAATACATACGGCAAATAATAGAACAATATCCCGACAGCTATCCATATCCCGCTTGCCTTGTTTTAGGTGTAAGTACAAACAATGAATATTTGCATATTGTGGCAGGTTGCAACGGAGATGTTGTTTGTATAGTAACTGCCTATTTTCCCGATTCAGATAAATTTGAAAGTGATTCACAAACCCGAAAGGAGAAATAACAATGACTTGTTTTTATTGCAAAGGTGATTTGAAGCCAAGTACAACAACACATTTTGTTGATCTTAAAAAGTGCATTGTAATCGTAAAGAATGTTCCGTGTTTGGAATGTTCAAAATGCGGTGAAACCGTTTTTACCGATGAAGTGGCAAAAAGACTTGATGACATTGTAAAAACCGTAAGCAGTCTTATGACCGAAATAGCGGTTGTTGAATATACATCTGACAAAGTAGCATAATTCCACAAGGCAAGCTCTGAAATATGGCTTGTCTTTTCTTTTGCCTGTGGGGTTCTGCTATGCCGCTGCCTACGCTTGCATATACTGCAATTGCGTTGCGGTCATACTGATTATCGCTTTTCCCTTTCCTTATCCTGTGACTATATTATACTACAATGTTTAAGCGTATAATTTGTGCATATTGGTACTTGTTAAGTGTAAAGAGGTACGCTATAATAATATTTGTAAAGGAACGGTGGCGGCTGTTTCAGCTCCCTTGCGAAAGGGGGTGTATTCCAATGGCAGAGATTACATACTTATTTGTTCTCGCAATTGTTTTCGTGGCTTTTAATGAAGTCATTAAGAATATAAAGAAATAACCGCCCTGTAGTCGCAATACAGAGCGGTTTTTAATAAAAAAATACGCAAATGCGAAACAGCTAAAGCCGTTCCTTTTCACCTATATTATACAACAACAATAATTTGATGTCAATAGATTTTAGGCGGTGAAGAAATGGCAGAAAATAAGAACAGCAGGGCGAGAATTGAGGCAAACAACCGATATAACGCTAAAGCATATGACCGTATCAATGTTGCTGTGGCGAAAGGTCGAAAGGATATTATCAAAGCCCACGCAGAAAAGAACGGCGAAAGCGTGAACGGCTTTGTTAATCGTGCTATTAATGAAACAATGCAGCGTGACGGTGAGTAATTCCACAAGGTAAGCTCTGAAATATGGGTTTGTCTTGTTTTGTTTTAGTTGACAGGTTTCTTAACGGATTTAATTTCCCAAAACAGCCAAATTAAAGTATTTTTGAAAATATGTAAAATATACTTGACAATAAGTAACTTTTAATGTACTATAATGGTACAGAAAGCTTTTTGTACGCATTGTGGATTTTTTAAGTATTCACATCTAAACACATAAAATTTTTTAATATTATTTGCGGATTATCGGTTGTACGAATAAATCTGCAAATTGGCTGATTTATTTGGGAGATGTTATTATGGGAGAAAAATACTATTGGGTGATTGGTTTTTGTTGCGGTTTTATTGCCGTAGTTATCGTAACGCTCATTATTGCAAACATTAAAAGGAAAAAGAACACTTACACAGAATACGATGAACGACAGGTTCTTGCACGGGGCAAGGCTTATAAATCGGCATTTTTTGTGCTTATCGGGTACATAATTGCCTGCGCTTTAGTTAATGTTTTGGAGATTAATTGGGCTGAACTCAGCGTTCAAATGTTCATAGGACTGTTTCTTTCAACTGCCGTATTCGTTGGGATAAGCATTTTCAATGACGCATATTTTACATCAAATAAAGGCAGAAAGAGTCTTTTAGGCGTTTTGGCATTTATTGCGGGAGCAGAATATTTGGGAATTGCTTTCGGCAACAAAACCTTTGTTACAAACGGAATAGCAAATCTTGACATTATTCCTATCATTGTAATGATTTGGGCAATAAGTATTTTTGTGATGGTTGTCATCAAAACAATAATTGACAAAAAGGCAGTTGAAGAATGAAGAATTTAAGATTAAAAAGCGCCCGTGCCGCAAAGGATTTGTCACAGCAACAGCTTGCGGAACTTGTAAAGGTGTCAAGACAGACAATAAGCGCAATTGAAAAGGGCGACTACAATCCCACAATTAACCTTTGCATAGCAATATGTAAAGCGCTTGACAAAACCCTTGACGAATTGTTTTGGGAAGAATAAGTAAACTTTAACGGCAATCGGTGATTTGTTTCACGGTTGCCGTTTTTATTTTTACCGTTTCAAAATCAAACGGAAAATTGCTACGGGAAATATTACAATGTGGGGGAATTGTAAAAATTAACGAAAAATGCTTGAAAAATGTCGGGTTAAGCCGTATAATATAGGTGTTTGAGGATTTCGGACTCATACAATTTATTGAAAGGAGAAGTACACATGATTTATTCAAAAGAAGTTGAAAATATGTGCACTGTAGCAAAGGGACCTAAGCACGGTCCTGCACCTATTCCCGAAGAGGGCAAATGGGTAAAATCTTATGACATTAAAGACATTTCAGGTCTTTCACACGGCATTGGCTGGTGTGCTCCTCAGCAGGGTGCCTGCAAGCTTACACTTAATGTTAAAGACGGTATCGTTGAAGAGGCTCTTGTTGAAACAATCGGTTGTTCGGGTATGACTCACTCTGCAGCTATGGCAGCAGAAATTCTTCCTAACAAAACACTCCTTGAGTGTCTTAACACAGACCTCGTTTGTGATGCTATCAACACAGCTATGAAGAACATCTTCGAGCAGCTCGTTTACGGCAGAAGCCAGACAGCTTTCTCAGAGGGCGGTCTTCCGATCGGCGCAGGTATGGAGGATCTCGGTAAGGGTCTTCGCAGCCAGGTTGGTACAATGTACAGCACAAACGCTAAGGGCGTTCGTTACATGGAAATGGCTGAAGGCTATGTTCTCAAGACAGCACTTGACGAGAACGATGAAGTTATCGGCTATCAGTTCGTAAAGCTCGGCAAAATGCTCGAGGACATTCGTCACGGCGTTGAGCCAAACGAAGCATACAAGAACAACATCGGTCAGTACGGTCGTTTTGACGGCGCAGCTAAGTACATTGACCCTCGTGAAGAATAATTCGGTAAGGAGGACACCATAATGGCAGTAACATTTGAAGGTATGGAAAGAAGAATGCCTAAAATTGAGAAGTGCCTTGCCGAATACGGTATTGCAAATCTTGAAGAGGCAAGAAAAATTTGTAACGATCTCGGTTTTGATCCCTACGACATCGTAAAGGGCGTTCAGCGATCGCATTTGAAAACGCAGGCTGGGCTTACACACTCGGTTGTGCAGTTGCAGTTAAGAAGGGCGCAAAGACTGCTTCAGAGGCAGCAGAAGCTATCGGTATCGGTCTTGAGGCTTTCTGTATTCCCGGTTCAGTAGCTGAGCAGAGAAATGTTGGCCGTGGTCACGGTAACCTCGGCGCAATGCTCCTCAGAGATGAAACAAAGTGCTTTGCATTCCTCGCAGGTCACGAAAGCTTTGCAGCAGCAGAGGGTGCTATCGGTATCGCTCGTAACGCTAACAAAGCAAGAAAAGAGCCGCTCCGTGTTATCCTTAACGGTCTTGGCAAGGATGCTGCTTACATTATTTCAAGAATCAACGGCTTTACATATGTAAAGACTCAGTTTGACTATTTCACATCAGAGCTTAAAATCGTTGAAGAGAGAGCTTTCTCAGACGGTGAAAGAGCTGCAGTTCGCTGCTACGGCGCTGACGATGTTCGTGAAGGTGTTGCAATCATGCAGCATGAAAATGTAGGTGTATCTATCACAGGTAACTCTACTAACCCGACTCGTTTCCAGCACCTCGTTGCAGGTACATACAAGAAGTGGGCAAATGAGAACGGCGTTAAGTATTTCTCGGTTGCATCAGGCGGCGGTACAGGCCGTACACTTCACCCCGATAACATGGGTGCAGGTCCTGCATCATACGGTCTTACAGACTCAATGGGCAGAATGCACGGTGACGCTCAGTTCGCAGGTTCATCTTCTGTTCCTGCTCATGTTGAAATGATGGGCCTTATCGGTATGGGTAACAACCCGATGGTTGGTGCTACAGTTGCTTGCGCAGTTGCAGTTTATGAAGCTGTTAACAAGTAATTACCAATCTTTTCAATAAATTAAAAAGGGATCGGCTCTTTGAGTCGATCCCTGATTTTTTTTGTGCAACGAAAATTCCCGATTGTATCGGCATTTTAACAAGTTGGAATTGCAAATACAAAAAATATTAAGTTGAATGATTCCGCCACCCTAATCGGTACAGCGGAAATTTTTATGCATTTTTGCTTTAACGAGTTTATGTTTACGGATATTCTTTACAGTGTATATGTCACTTATTTGCAGATTCTTTTTTAAACCAAAAGAATCGACTGACTACAGTAACAGCTTACTCTTTCAGCTTGTTAAGCTTTTCAATATGCTTCATGCGCTTGTAGCGGTAGAGAATGTTTTCTGCCCATTCACGGTCAATTTTAAGAAAGCCCTTTAATTTTTTGTCCTTATATGCAAGCGAATCGACAATTTTCTTCGATTTAACATAAATTTCAAGTCTTGCTGTCTGAACATACGGCGTGTGCTTTTCACCTGTAAAATATGTAAATCCCATTGTGTTGCGTTCACGATCGTACATTGAAAGGTATCCGTCATGAATTTCCGCACCGTTAAGCTTTTTTGAAACTGTTTGGCTGATTGCAAGCTTTGTAAGCTCAACCGACATATCGTCAAGTCCCGACTCAAAGATAAAAATTTTCTCCTTGAACGAATTGAAGGTCGGAACAATTCGTTTGCTTATGTTGCGGAGATTGCTGTATTTTTCTTCAAGCTCGTTGTCGCAGAGCTGAAAATGATCAATTTTGGGAATGAAATACACCATAAAACGATTCTTCATATCATTGTAGAGAATCGGATATGTGAGCCTTGCGGAGTATCCGCATGACGGACATTTCCATGCAAAAAGTTCACCGTCAAGCGCTCTTCTGCGCACACCCTTTGTTACGGACGGGTTGATGCTGGTGTAAACATCAGCCTTGCTCATTTCACCGCACATTGGGCAGACGATTGCCTTGGTAATTTTCTTTTCAGGCATCCAAACCACCTCTTTAACACTCTATGAAACTAATTATAGCAATTGACCGTGATTTTAACAAGTAAATTTTAAAAAAATGTTGATTTTATCAAAAAAATCTGTCATAATAATAGAAATAAGTTTAATATTATTCGCCACGGCAGAATGTGTCAGAGTGTTTGTGCCAAAGCGGTTTTAAAGGAGAAATTTACTATGACGATACTTGACAGTGTAAAAGGAACAGTAAATACAGCCGTTGATACAATTTCATCGGTAGCTCAGACAATAGTAGAAAAGAACAGAACAAACGCAAAGCTCAACAGATTAAGACTTGTTATGAAAAGCGAAAGCGAGCTTATGAACAGAGCATATATTGCTCTCGGAAAGATTATGTACGACAGCAGAAAGAAAGGCACTGAAATTAATGATGCCGAGTGCGAAAAGCTTTTGAAGGTTATTGACACTTCAAAGGCCAAAATTGCAAAAGCAAGAGAGTGTTACAGAAAGATTGTCAACAGCTCAAACGATATTTTCTACGGCAATCCCGAGGTTGCTCCCGAGGTTAAAGAGGATGATATTGTTGATATTACAGTAGCTTGCTCAAATGAGGGCGACTATAAGTCGTCTCCTTTTAAAGAGGAAAAGCCTGTTGAAAAACAGCCCGAGGCTGTTACCGAAGAAAAGGCAGAACCCGAGCATCTTACAAACATCTGCGACCTCAAGGCAGAGCTTGAGGCAAAGCGTGAAGAAGGATTCTCCGAGTCCGCAGATTCAGACGAGGCAGATGACGGTGAAGCTCCTCACGGTGAACTTTTCTGATAATTTAAATACTTAAAGCTAAAGACCTGCCGATTTCGGCAGGTTTTTCTGCATTTTTAAGATATATTAAAGTCGGAACAATGCTCCGCTTTGCTTTTGAGGGCAAATTATATGCAGTAGATTATACATTATGCCCTTTATGTGTATTGAATTTTTGTGATAAAAATGGTAAAATTCATCAAAGATGAAAATATTCCGAATTAGAATTATTTTCTGGGCAAAAAATACTATAATTAATTAGATATGCACAATGAGATTACTATGTATTGATTTCGGAGGCACAAGTTGAAATTAGGATTGGATATTGGCTCAACAACAATAAAATGTGTTGTGCTTGACGACGAAAACAAATTAATATACAGCACATATGAAAGGCATTATTCCCGAATTACGGAAAAGATTGCAGAAATTCTTGCACTTGTACGGACAAGGATTGACGGCGTTGAAAATGCCTCGGTGGCTCTTTCGGGTTCTGCCGGAATGGGTGTTGCCGAGTCTGTCGGCGTTGATTTTATTCAGGAGGTTTACGCAACAAGAGTTGCCGCCAATACTTTTATTCCGGGTACAGATGTTATAATTGAACTCGGCGGTGAGGATGCAAAGATATTGTTCCTCACAAACGGACTTGAGGTAAGAATGAACGGTACCTGCGCCGGCGGCACGGGTGCGTTTATTGACCAGATGGCAACACTTCTGAATGTTAAGCTTGAGGATATGGACGAGCTTGCAAAACAGCACGAAAAGACATACACAATCGCATCAAGATGCGGTGTGTTTGCAAAGACTGATATTCAGCCGCTCCTTAATCAGGGTGCGAGGAAGAGCGACATCGCAGAGAGTATTTTCAATGCGGTTGTAAGCCAGACTGTTGCAGGTCTTGCACAGGGCAGAGAAATTGAAGGTCAGATTGTATATCTCGGCGGACCTCTTACATTTATGAGCGAACTGAGAAACTTGCTTTGACCGCACTCTCGGAACAAAGGGCATCTGTCCAGAAAATTCACTTTATTATGTTGCCTGCGGTGCGGCTTTGTGTGCCGAAAAGACTATTGATTTTGACGAGGTTATCGAAAAGGTAAAGAACTACCGTGGCAGCGGTAACTTTGCGTTCAATCAGCCCCTCTTTAAAAACGAAGAGGAGTACAAGGAATTCTGCGACCGTCATGCAAAGGCTGATGTTAAGCAGAAGGAGCTAAAGGGATACACAGGCAAGGCTTATATAGGAATGGACGCAGGTTCAACAACCGTAAAGGGTGTTGTTCTCAATGATGACGGTGAGCTGCTCTATTCAAAATATCTGCCATCAAAGGGAAACCCCGTTGAGATTATGAAGCAATTCCTTGACGAGGTTTACGAAATAAATCCCGAAATAAATGTTGTTTCTTCTGCCGTAACAGGTTACGGAGAGGACATTGTAAAGAACGCATTTGCGGTTGATTACGGCATTGTTGAAACAATCGCCCACTTTACCGCCGCAAAATACTTTATGCCCGATGTTGAATTTATCATCGATATCGGCGGACAGGATATCAAATGCTTTAAGATACATAACGGTGCAATTGACAATATATTCCTTAATGAGGCTTGTTCATCGGGTTGCGGAAGCTTTTTGCAGACTTTTGCAAACGCTCTCGGATATGAGATTGCCGACTTTGCAAAGCTCGGACTTTTTGCAAAGCGTCCCGTTGACCTCGGCTCACGCTGTACCGTATTCATGAATTCAAGCGTTAAGCAGGCTCAGAAAGACGGTGCTACAATTGAAGATATCTCGGCAGGTCTTTCACTCAGCGTTGTAAAGAATGCCCTTTACAAGGTTATTCGTGCGTCAAGCCCCGACGAACTCGGCAAGCGTGTTGTAGTTCAGGGCGGTACTTTCCTTAACGACGCTGTTTTGCGTGCATTTGAACAGGAAATGGGCGTTGAAGTTGTCCGTCCTAACATTGCAGGACTTATGGGTGCTTACGGTGCGGCTCTTTACGCAAAGAAAAAGTCAAAGGGCGTTGGCAAGAGTACAATTACCGACAAAAAGGGACTTGATGAATTCGTTCACGAAATCAAGGTTGCAAACTGCGGTATGTGCAACAACAACTGCCGTCTTACAATAAATTCATTCGGCAAGGGCAGAAAGTTTATTGCGGGAAACCGTTGTGAAAGACCAATCACAAAGAAAGCTCCTGCAAACGATATGAATATGTATGCCTATAAACTGAATCTCATTGATTCCTACAAGCCTGTTGAAGGCATAAGAGGTAAGCTTGGAATTCCTATGGCGCTCAATATGTATGAGCTTTATCCGTTCTGGTACAGATTCTTTACAGAACTTAAATTTGAGGTGTTCCACTCACCGTATTCAACAAGAAAGCTTTATCAGAGAGGTCAGCAGACAATTCCGAGCGATACCGTTTGCTTCCCTGCAAAGCTTGTTCACGGTCACATTCAGACTCTTATTGATATGGGTGCAGAAACAATTTTCTACCCCTGTCTTTCCTATAATTTTGACGAGCATCTCGGAGATAACCATTACAACTGTCCTGTTGTTGCTTACTATCCCGAGGTTATCAAAAACAATATGAAGGATATACGCAAGGTTCACTTCATAAAGGAATACTTTGGTATTCACCGCCCGAACGATTTTCCTAAGAAAGCCTATGAAAGACTTTCGTTCCACTTCCCCGACCTCACTCTTAACGAGGTAAGAAATGCGGCTAAGCTTGCATATCAGGAACAGGAAAATTACAGAAAAAAGGTTATCGACAAGGGCAACGAGATTATTGCCAAGGCTGAAAAAGAGGGCAAAAAGATTTTTGTTCTTGCAGGCAGACCATATCATATTGATCCCGAAATTAACCACGGAATCGACAGACTTATCTCAGGCTTTGATGTTGCAATCGTCAGCGAAGATGTTATTTCTCCGAGAGTTGAACATTTCCGGACTCATGTTCTCAACCAGTGGACATACCACGCAAGACTTTATGCGGCGGCAAAATATGTTACAACAAGAAAGGACATGGAGCTTGTTCAGCTTGTATCCTTCGGCTGCGGTGTTGATGCGATTACAACCGATGAGGTAAGAGAAATTCTTGAAAGCAAAAATAAGATTTACACTCAGATTAAGATAGATGAAATTACAAACCTCGGAGCAGTTAAAATCCGAATCCGCAGTTTGCTTGCTGCGCTTGAAAACGATTGATGAAAGGAAATTCTGTTATGGCAGAGTTGAAGTATGACAAAAAAACAGGTCGTTTGCTGTTTACAAAGCAGATGAAAAAGGAATACACAATTCTTATGCCCAATATGGCGCCTATTCATTTTAAAATACTTGAAAAGGTGTTCAACTACTACGGCTATAAGTCTGATTTGCTCGACACAACGGGTCCGGAGATTGCGCAGACAGGTCTTAAATATGTTCACAACGATACCTGTTATCCGGCTTTGCTGGTTATAGGTCAGTTCATCAATGCTCTGCAAAGCGGAAAGTATGATGTTCACAAGGTTGCCTGATGATTACTCAGACAGGCGGCGGATGTCGTGCGTCAAACTACATTTTCCTTTTGTAGAAAGGCTCTCAAAAAGGCAGGCTTTGAGTTCGTTCCCGTAATTTCACTTTCGTTCGGTATGGAGCACAACAGCGGCTTTTCGCTCACACTTCCGCTTATCCGCAGATTTGTCGGCGGTCTTGTGTACGGCGACCAGTTAATGCTGCTTTCAAACCAGACAAAGCCTTATGAAGTGAACAAGGGCGAAAGTATGGCGCTTGTTGATGAGTGGACGGATAAGATTTCCGATATGCTCATACAGGGCAAGGGCTACACTCTTGAAGAAATTGACGAAACTCTTGACCGAATTACAAAGTCATTTACAAAAATAGAGCTTAACAAAGTGCCGAAGGTTAAAGTCGGTATTGTCGGCGAAATCTATGTAAAATACTCCAAAATGGCTAACAACGGTCTTGAGGACTTTCTTGCAGATCAGGATTGCGAGGTTTGCGTACCCGGTCTTATGGGTTTTGCATCATTTAAGGTTGATAACCGTATTGAGGACTATAAGATGTTCGGAGGAAGCAGAGTTAAATACAAATTCTGTTCGATGCTTCTTAACTACCTCACAAAGCTTGAGGGACTTATGGTTGATGCCGCTGAAAAGTACGGCTTTGTTCCGCCTCACAGATATGCTCACACAAAGGAGCTTGTAAAAGGTGTTATCGGCTACGGTAGTAAGATGGGCGAGGGTTGGTTGCTGACAGCCGAGATGATTGAACTTGCCGATACAGGCTATGAGAATATCGTATGCACACAGCCTTTCGGTTGTCTGCCGAATCATATCAACGGTAAGGGCGCAATCAGAAAGATTAAAGAAATCAGACCGAATGCCAATATCGTTACCATCGACTATGATCCGGGTGCGCCGAAGGTAAATCAGGAGAACCGTATCAAGCTGATGCTTGCTGTCGGCAAAGAGGAACTCAAGAAAAAGCTTGAGGCTGAAAAAAATGGCGAAAAAGCCGAATCGTCAGAGAAGTCAGAGAAAAAGTAATTTAATATCAATGCTTATGAGTCATCGCAGATGGCGGTGGCTTTTTTATTTTGCGGTAATATCAGGCAGAAAAAGCTAATACAATTTTACAGGGGTTTATCTCGTTTTTAAGGAAAAAATAAGTGTAAAAATCGGGGGATATTATGAAAAAACGACTTAAAGGATTTTTTCAAAGGCTTGCACGGTGGCTGAATGTGCGTGAAATGCGACAGCACAAGGTTAAGGCAGGCGTTTACATCATTATAAGGCTCATACTTGTGTCACTTTTGACTGCCGGCATTTTAAACGGAAAATGGGAGAATGTCATGACCTGCGTGTTAACGCTCGGACTGTTGATGCTTCCGTTGTTCATCGACCGAAAGCTGTCGGTAGCGTTGCCGAGTGTGCTTGAAACGATTGTTGTGCTGTTCGTGTTTGCGGCAAATGTTATGGGTGAGCTCGGTGCGTTCTACGAAAAGATTCCGATATGGGATTCATTGCTTCATACCGTGAACGGCTTTATCTGTGCAGGCGTTGGTTTTGGACTGACCGATATTTTGAACAGAAGCGAACGGGTGAAATTGAGCCTCTCGCCCATGTTCGTGTGCCTGTTTTCGTTCTGCTTTTCAATGACAGTCGGTGTTGTGTGGGAGTTTTTTGAGTTTGGTGCGGATATGCTTTTTGAAAAGGATATGCAAAAGGACACCGTAATCACGGCAATACATTCGGGCTTGATTTCGGGCAAGCCGAATGTGATAATGCACATCAGGGATATAACATCAACCGTTGTGAACGGTGAAAATCTCGGTATTAACGGTTACCTTGACATCGGTCTGATCGATACAATGAAAGATTTGCTTGTTAATTTTGTAGGAGCGGTAGTTTTTGACACCATAGGTTGGTTTTACCTGAAAGGAAGAAGTGCAGGTTTTTTGCGGAATTTTATCCCAAGGAAGAAGTAGCGGCGATCACGCGAGCCGCCGTTTCCAATTCGTGCAGACAGTAGCGGCGATCAGTGATCGCCAATCGTTGGTTGTAAAACCAAACCGAACAAACCGCAAGTCAATTTTGTGGTATTATTATCTGTTAAAGCAATCATATAATGTCGAACCAATTGTAAAATTGGTTCGATTGGCGGTCAATGACCGCCGCTACGGGAATGCACATTATTTTCAGACAAACAAAAGGCAGTCACATTGCCGTGACTGCCCTCTTGCTTTTGGTGATATTCTTATATTAAAATTACTTATCTTCCTGAAGTGTGATTTCAACCTCACCGTCGCCCGATGATGAGCTGTAATATTTAACCTTGATTTTGTCCCCCGGCTTGTGGGTTTCAAGAATCGCATAAACATCTGCAAAGCTTGTAATTGTTTCGCCGTCAACCTCTGTGATGATATCGCCTTCTTTAAGGCTTGTGCCGTCACACGGACCGCCCGATACGATACTCTGAACATAAATGCCCTGCGGAATGTTGTAATTTGATGCCTGATCGGAGGTTACTGCAATGCCCGAAATGCCGATTTTTACTCTGCCTTCAACATAGCCGTTCTTTACAAGTGTGTCAACAATGTTTTTTACTGTCTGTGACGGAATTGCAAAGCCCATACCTTCGTAGGTTTCGGAAACAATCTTTGAAGTTGTAATTCCGACAACCTGACCGTAGTAGTTTACAAGCGGACCGCCCGAGTTGCCCGGATTGATTGCGGCATCGGTCTGAATGTACTTTGTAAGGCTTGATGTTGAAAGTTTTCTGTCAAGCGCCGAAATAACGCCCTTGGTTGTTGTGTTCTGATAGTCAAGACCGCCGGGGTTGCCGACTACGATAATATCCTGACCAACCTCAAGCTGTGACGAATCACCGAATGTTGCAGGAGTAAGTCCCTTTGCATCGTCCATTTTGAGAACCGCAATATCGGTTCTTGAATCGTAACCTACAACACCTGCCTTGTATACCTTGCCGTCAGATGTTACAACTCTGATTGCATAGGCTGTTTTGCTGTTGCCGATTACATGAGCGTTTGTGATAACATAGCCGTCCTGTGAGAAGATAATTCCGCTTCCCTGTGAAGATGCGGTTGTTGTGTCAGCCTGATCGGGTACATCGTCCGAGTAACAGAGAATGCCGACTACCGAGTCGGAAACCTTTTCTGACGCTTTTGCGGCTGTGTAGCTGTTGTTTGTTTTTGCGTCTTTCGGATTGCTTTCAAGCTTCATACCCGAGTAATCCTTGTTCACCTTGTCACTGTAGTCAGACTCATCGTGAGTTTTACCCTGCGAAGATGTGTCGGGAAGGGTTTCAAACGGTGTTGTGCTGTCTTTATTCGGAAGTCTGAACGAATTGCCCGAATCACTTCGGTCATTGTTCAAATCTTCTTTTATGTCAGCCGAAAATCCGTACACCATCATGCCGATAAAACCGATTGTAAGAAGTGAACAGAGAACGATAATCAACGCAATTATTCCGCCCTTTGTTTTCTTTTGGGGGTACTGTGCGAACATCTGCGGATTGTATTGCTGATTGTATGTACCGTTTTTGCCGTAGGTAGGCTGTCCGTACATATTCTGCTGATACGGAGGTACATTCTGATTGTATCCTGTGTTGTTTTGATACTGTCCGTACTGCTGATTGTTCTGATTATACTGCGGATTCTGTCCGCTGTAGGGATACTGACCGTAACCGTACTGCCACGGCTGAGCGTAGGTGTTCGGATTCGGATTTTGATTCTGCTGATACGGCGGAACATTTTCAGTCGGATTTGCATTGTTTGCCGTGTTTTGATTGTTGTTGCCGAAAATATAATCACCGTACGGTGTGTTGCCGTTCTGCGGCTGAACATTCTGAGCCTGTTCTTCCTGTGTTTCGGGTTCGGAAACGGGAATTGTCTGTTCCGTGTTCATATTATTGTTTTGTATGGGCCTTTCGGTGAACGGCTTTTGCGGTTCAAACCCACCCATATTGTTGTTGTCAAAATTGTCCATAAAAGTTACTCCTACATTTATTTGTTACCGTGGGGTACAAACTGCGTTTGTCCTTAAGTAATGAAACAAAATTTTTTGCAAGCAAATTGCCGAAATGAACAAATATTTCGTAGTGGCGGATATCATCCGCCAGTCACTATATCGGTTGTTTTGTTATATTTATAAAACTTTGTTTGCAATAAAATATCTGTCATTACTTGCGGTCGCAAGACTACCCCTACGGGATAGTTTACAAAAAATATTATCATACAACGCTTGACCAAAATCAAGTATTGTAATTTACATTTATATTATACCTTTTCACAAAATCAAAATCAACCTTGTTGTGTTACGGAAGTGTGAGTTTATTTTGAAAGTTTAGTGATAATTGACTAAAACAGGACAAAATGAAGAATTTTTCGACTAATTGTTAAAATTTTCACTAAATCTTCTTTTTAGGTCTTTATATTTTCAAAAATATATTGTATAATAAACTTAAATCGGCAGGTGGGGACGCTTGTCTGCTGAAATTTTTTAAAAAAGGAAGATTAAAATGCCATTAGTAAACGCTAAAGAAATGCTTACAAAAGCAAAGGCAGGCCACTATGCAGTAGGTCAGTTCAACATCAACAACCTTGAATGGACAAAATCAATTCTTTTAACAGCACAGGAACTCAACTCACCTGTTATCCTCGGTGTATCTGAGGGTGCCGGTAAATATATGTGCGGCTACAAAACAGTCGTTGGTATGGTAAACGGTATGCTCGAGGAACTCAACATCACAGTTCCTGTTGCTCTCCACCTTGACCACGGTTCATATGAAGGCGCTAAGAAGTGCATCGAAGCCGGTTTCAGCTCAATCATGTTCGACGGTTCACACTATCCGATCGAGGAAAACATTGAAAAAACAAAGGAACTCGTTGCAACTTGTAACAAGCTTGGTCTTTCACTTGAGGCTGAGGTTGGTGCAATCGGCGGCGAGGAAGACGGCGTAGTCGGTATGGGCGAATGCGCAGATCCTAAGGAATGCAAAATGGTTGCAGACCTCGGCGTAACAATGCTCGCAGCAGGTATCGGTAACATTCACGGTAAGTATCCTGCAAACTGGAAGGGCCTCAGCTTTGAAACTCTTGACGCTATCCAGCAGCTTACAGGCGAGATGCCGCTCGTTCTCCACGGCGGTACAGGTATCCCTGCCGACATGATCAAGAAGGCTATCTCACTCGGCGTTTCAAGATCAATGTTAACACAGAGTGCCAGCTTGCATTTGCAGCAGCTACAAGAAAGTACATTGAAGAGGGCAAGGATCTCGAAGGCAAGGGCTTCGATCCAAGAAAGCTCCTCGCTCCCGGTGCAGAGGCTATCAAGGCTACTGTTAAGGAAAAGATGGAACTCTTCGGTTCGGTTAACAAGGCTTAATTGTAAGCACGCAAACTTAATCTTTACAAAAATTTCAGGGACAGCATTTTGCTGTCCCTGTTTTTATGTTCTGTTTGGTTAACTCAGTTGTATTATAAGACGGTTGTAAAGTCAATTGTTACATCAAAACGGATTGTAATTGTTACTTTAAAACATAAATCGGGTTGACAAATGCGATAATCGGTACTATAATAATTGTCAACCGATAAAATAATTTGGTTGACAATCTGCAAAACATAAGAAGCGGTTTTGCAAAGGAGAGGTAATTTTATGACAGAAGCAAAAACAAACAGTAAATCAAAAAGTAATGTATTAAGCCTTGTGTATATGGCGATGTTCGTCGCAATCATCACGGTGTGCGCACAGATTCAGATTCCGATGACAGTTCCGTTCACACTTCAGACTCTCGGCATCTTTATGGCTGCGGCTATGCTCGGTTGGAAAAGAGGACTCATCAGCGTTGCGGTTTATGTTCTCCTCGGTGCAATCGGTGTTCCCGTGTTTGCAGGATTCTCAGGCGGAATCGGCGTTCTCGGCGGTCCGACAGGCGGTTATATCATCGGTTTCCTCTTTACGGCACTTATCGTTGGACTTATGACTGATTTTCTCGGCAGAAAGCTTTGGGTGCTTGCGGTTTCAATGGTTGCAGGCCTTGCAGTATGCTACCTTTTCGGTACAATCTGGTTTATGATTGCAATGCACACAGACTTTGTTGCCGCACTTCTCACCTGCGTTGTTCCGTTCCTTCTTGCAGATGCTGCAAAGATTGTTGTTGCAACAGTTTTGGTGAATCGTCTTGACAAAATCGTTAAGCTTTAAGTTCAGACCGCACCACAGCCTTTGTGTGCAGTTTTTTGAAGGCAAGGGTTACAGCGATGAATTTGTCTGCGGAATGGCAAAAATAGTGTCGGTTCTTGAAAATAACAACGCAAACCTTAAACTTACGGGCGGTTGTGACGAAATTTGTTCATCGTGTCCGAACCGTGACAACGGCAGCTGCGATGTTACGGGCAAGGCGTCATGCTATGACAAAAGATGTCTTGATTTACTCGGAATGAAAATCGGCGATACTGCCGATTGGAAAGAGCTTTCGAGAATTGCAAGGGAAAATATAATTTTAAAAGACAGGCTTTCGCAGGTGTGCGGCGACTGCAAATGGTCGCATATATGCCGTGATAAAGCCGATAAAATGAAAAGTCCTCATTAATCCTCATAGATATATCATGATAAAAGACCTCACGAATTTCGTGAGGTCTTTTGTTTACGGCGAGCGCCGTTCCCTGTTTGTGCAGACAGTTTGTATATTTTAAAACATATTTTGCCCGAGCAAATATTTGTAATTGTCTTTGCAATTTGTGTTGTAGGGGCGTTCATTGGACGCCCGCCTTGATGAAACATTTTGTTTAGTCACATATGTTTTGATGTGATAAATGTTGTGTATCGAATTTGCACGCATTGCGTGCAAACCGTGTGCAATGCACACGGTTCGCCCCTACAATATAACAATTGTTTTGCGGCATTTATAAAATTTAATCTGTTATGAAAATTCTGCCGTTGCCTGCGGGCGTCCGATGAACGCCCCTACAGTTTGGTTTGTACAAACAATTAAAATGCTACGCTCGGGCATTAAAATATTTGACTTAAAAAACTATCTTCACGAATGGGGCGCCGAGGCACTCGGCTGAAAAAACTATCTTAATATAGAAAGTCACGCTCGGGTATCATAAGTTTTTTATTGTACAAACTGTCTTCACGAACTGGCTGCCGTGACACACGGCTATTGACTTTTGGAGGAAATTGGATTATTATTTAAACTGTATAACTTTAAGTATGCTTATTTTTAGGACAGATGATTTGTGAAGGAGTTGAAAAAAGTGCCGGATCTTTCGATAATTTTCGATATGGGTGTTGTTGCACTGCGTTTTCTTATGCCTGTTTATGCAATAATAATTGTGTACCAGTGCTTTGCCGCAATGCGCCGCCGCCGCCGTCCCGAAACTCCTTTGATTTCACTTTTGAACCCTGCAACGGGCGAGATGCTCCCCGTGCTTTTCTGGGAAAATTCAATCGGCAGAAGTAAAAGCAGTGATGTAACCGTTGATGACCCGACGGTTTCAAGAAATCATTGCGTACTCCTTCGCCGTAAAGACGGTTGGTATGTAAGCGATACCGACTCAAAGAGCGGCACAATGCTCAACGGCAAAAGAACAAGAGGCAGAGCAAAGGTGCTTATTGACGATACAATAACAATAGGCGGTACAAGCCTTATAGTAAAAAGAGGCGAGGAGTTCCAACAGCCGTTGCATTCGAGCTGGTTTTTCTCAAAGGTCAGCGATAAGCCTGCAATGAAATCGTGGAAGCTTATGCTTCTTATTACATTTTTTCACTTTTTTATGTGCGTTCAGGCAATGTTCTGGAATGACGGCACAAATACAATGGCTCCGCTCGTGCTGTTCGGCGCTCTTGCGGCTGTTGAATGGGGATTCTTCTTTATCTCCTATTTTGTAATTCGCAGAGTAAATTTCGAGCTTGAATCGCTTGCCCTGTTTTTGACGGGCATAGGCGTAATGATGCTTATCAGACAGTCGGAACGCTCGGCTTATGTTCAGCTTGTTGCCGCCGCAATAGGTATGATTTTCTTCTGCGTAATCATCAAGCTGATTGAAGATCCCGACAAGGTAAATAAACTCAGACTTCCGGCAATGATTTGTGCGGTCGGTCTTTTGGGTGTAACAATTGTATTCGGTAAGATTACAAACGGCGCCGCCAACTGGATTTATATCGGCTCGTTTTCATTTCAGCCGTCAGAGCTTGCAAAGATTATTTTCATCTTTATCGGCGCAAGTTCGCTTGATGTGTTGATGACAAAGAAGAACCTGCTTGAGTACATTATCTTCTCGGCAGTCTGCGTCGGCCTTTTGGCTCTTATGGGTGACTTCGGTACTGCGCTCATCTTCTTTGTAACATTTTTGCTCACAGCGTTTATGCGCTCGGGTGATTTCAAGACGATTATTCTTGCTGTTGCCGCCGCAATTTTCGGCGTAACCTTTGTTCTCAAGTTTAAACCGTATGTTGCCGACCGTTTTTCGGGTTGGCGTCATGTGTGGAAACATACTCAGGACAACCTCGGTTATCAGCAGGCAAGAGTTCTCACATATATGGCAAGCGGCGGACTTTTCGGTGTAGGTATCGGCAACGGTTTTTTAAAGCAGGTTGCCGCATCCGAAAGTGACCTTGTTTTCGGACTTGTTTCGGAAGAAATGGGAGTTATCGTTGCGTTCACACTTGCCGTGGCAGTAGGTGCAATGTTTATTTATGCGAGGGCAATTACAACCCGAAGCAGAAGTACCTTTTATTCAATTTCAGCGTGCTGTGCGGCAGGACTTTTTGTCGTTCAGCTTTCTCTCAATGTTTTCGGTGCAACCGATGTCCTTCCGCTCACAGGCGTAACATTTCCGTTTGTGTCTGCCGGCGGTTCAAGTATTATGTCTTGTTGGGGACTTGTTGCATTCATCAAAGCCGCAGACGAGAGAACTTATTCGGTAAAAAGATAAGTTTGGTAAATTGAAAATGAAAAATTGAAAATGGAAAATTGTTGTCGAGAAGGAAAAACAGACAAAATAAAAAATGCTCTATCCTCCCGACCGTATTCATAGTGCTTTGCAAGCAAAGCCGCATTTTCTTTAATTTTTCGATTGTTCACTTGATACACAGGGTGGTGTAAGGTTTGAAAAAAATACTTCGCAGAAGTACACTTATATATATAGTTGCGCTTGCGTTTATCGGCGGACTCGGCTATCTTGCCTTTGAGCTTGTAACAGGGGCAGACGATTGGGTTGATCAGGCATATAATGCGCATATAGCAGGTGACGGCGGCCTTGCACAGGCAGGAGCGATCTATGACCGCAACGGCATGGCTCTTGCACAGACGGTTGACGGTAAAAGAGTTTATAACGAAAGCGAGAGCGTAAGAAAATCTCTGCTTCATGTTGTCGGTGATGACAGCCTTAACATTTCAACGGCTGTTCAAAGTATGTATCGTTCTCAGCTGATAGGCTATAACCTTGTTTTCGGACTTAATATGCCGGAATCATTGCGTGCCTCTCACGATATAAAGCTGACAGTCGATTCCGCAACCTGTGCGGCGGCTTATGATGTTCTTGCAGCTTATAACAAAAAAGGTGCCTGTGTAATATATAACTACAAAACAGGCGAGGTTATCTGTTCCATAAGCACCATGGCTTACGATCCGCAGGCTCCTCCCGAAATTACCGAGGACAACGAAAGCGAATACGAGGGCGTTTACCTTGATAATGTGCTTTCGTCAACCTTTACCCCGGGTTCAATCTTCAAAATCGTTACATCTGCGGCGGCAATCGAGAATATTCCCGACCTTTATGACCGCACTTGGGTTTGTAACGGAAGTGAGAACATAGGCGGAAGTGAAGTTACCTGTACGGAAACTCACGGAACGCTGACATATAAAGAGGCAATGGCACATTCCTGCAATATTGTTTTTGCAAAGCTTGCCGTTGAACTCGGAAGTGACACAATGACAAAAACTGCCGAGAAAATCGGCATTAACAGCTCCTTTGATGTTGACGGAATTAAAACCGCAAAAGGTTCATATGATGTCAGCGATGCCAATGAAAACCAGCTTGGCTGGTCGGGCGTAGGTCAGTATAATGACAAGGTAAACCCGATGCAGATGGCAATTATCTGCGGTGCAATCGCAAACGGCGGTAAGGCTACAAACCCTACCCTTATCAAAGATGAGTCCATACTCTCCGCACTCGGCATAAACTACAAGAGCAGCGGACAGGAGCTTTTTTCATCCGATACGGCGGCAAAGCTTGATGATGTTATGAGATACACCGTTTCGGATTACTACGGCGACAACCTTTTCGGCGGACTTACAGTCTGTGCCAAAACAGGTACGGGTGAAGTCGGCGATGATAAGAACCTAACGGCTGGATGGTCGGCTACTCAAAAGATGAGGACTGCCCTCTCGCCTTTGCCTGTGTTGTACAGGATTCGGGTTTCGGTTTCCAATATGCCGGTCCCGTGGTTGAGGCCGCAATGATTCAGGCTGCAAAAAGCCTTGGAGCGTCTGCGGTGCAGTAAATTAAAATTATATTATTGAAAATACAGTTTGACCGATTTTTTCGGTACATTGAAAGGAAGAACCCTGATGAATTTTTTAAAGGCTATGTTCGGCAACTACAGCAAGCGTGAAGTTAAGCGTGTGCAACCAATCTGTGACAAGGTGCTTGCACTCGAAGATAAATATGCGGCTATGAGCGAAAGTGAACTCAAGAACCAGACAACAATTCTTAAAGAAAGACTTGCCAACGGCGAAACAACAGACGATATTCTCCCCGAAGCATTTGCAACCTGTCGTGAGGCAGGCTGGAGAGTGCTTGGTATGAAGCACTTCCCCGTTCAGATTATCGGTGGTATCGTTCTTCACCAGGCAGAATCGCCGAGATGAAAACCGGTGAAGGTAAAACCTTGGTTGCTACCCTCCCTGCATACCTCAACGCTCTTACAGGCGAAGGTGTTCACATTGTAACAGTCAACGATTACCTTGCCCGCCGTGACTCAGAGTGGATGGGCAAGCTTTACAGATACCTCGGTCTTTCGGTCGGTCTTATCTGCCACGATCTCGATAACGAGGGCAGAAAAAAGGCTTATGCCGCAGACATTACATACGGAACAAACAACGAACTCGGTTTTGACTACCTCCGTGACAACATGGTAGTTTACAAGGAAAACAAGGTTCAGCGTCCGCACGCATTTGCAATTGTCGATGAGGTTGACTCAATCCTCATTGATGAGGCGAGAACTCCTCTTATTATTTCGGGTAAGGGCGACAAGTCAACAGACCTTTATGCAAAGGCTGACGCTCTTGCAAAAACTCTTAAAGTTCAGCGTTTTGCAGAACTTGACGCAAAAGAGGATATGGAGGAATATTACAAGGAAAACGACATTGATTATGTTGTTGATGAAAAGCAGAAAACAGCAACCCTCACACAGAGCGGTGTTAAGAAAGCCGAAGAATTTTTCGGTATTGAAAACCTTACCGATCCCGATAACCTTACAATTCAGCACCATGTAAATCAGGCTATCAAGGCCAACGGCGTTATGAAGCTTGATGTTGACTATGTTGTCAAGGACGGCGAAGTTATCATCGTTGACGAATTTACAGGTCGTCTTATGTACGGCCGTCGTTTTAACGAAGGTCTTCACCAGGCCATTGAGGCTAAAGAGGGCGTAAAGGTTCAGAGCGAAAGCAAAACTCTTGCTACAATCACATTCCAGAACTACTTCCGTCTTTACAAAAAGCTTTCGGGTATGACAGGTACTGCTCAGACAGAGTCGGAAGAATTCCAGGAAATCTACAAGCTTGATGTTGTTGAAATTCCTACCAACAAGCCCGTTTTAAGAAAAGACCTTCCCGATTCGGTTTATAAGACAGAAAACGGCAAGTTCCACGCTGTTATTGACGCAATTGTTGAGGCTCACGAAAAGGGACAGCCTGTCCTTGTCGGTACAATTTCAATTGAGAAGTCGGAGCTTCTTTCAAAAATGCTCAAAAAGAGAGGCATCAAGCACAATGTCCTCAATGCAAAACAGCATGAAAAAGAGGCTGAAATTGTTGCTCAGGCAGGTAAGCTCGGTGCGGTAACAATCGCAACCAACATGGCAGGTCGTGGTACCGATATCATCCTCGGCGGTAACGCAGAGTATATGGCAAAAGCCGCAATGCGTAAGCAGGGCTTTACAGAGGAGCTTATTGAAGAAGCTACAGGTTATGCGGAAACCGATGATGAAGAAATCATCAATGCAAGAAATACATTCAGAGAACTGAATGACAAGTATAAGGAAGAAATTAAGGGCGAGGCTGAAAAGGTAAGAGAGGCCGGCGGTCTTTACATTATGGGTACGGAAAGACACGAGTCACGCCGTATTGATAACCAGCTCCGTGGCCGTGCAGGCCGTCAGGGCGATCCGGGTGTCAGCCGTTTCTTCCTCTCAACCGAGGATGACCTTATGCGTCTGTTCGGCGGCGACAGAATGAAAATGATGATGGAGCGTATGAATGTTGCCGAGGATATGCCCATTGAGAACAAGATGCTCACAAGTATTATCGAAGGCTCACAGGAAAAGGTTGAGCTTCGTAACTTCGGCATTCGTAAGGATGTCCTCCAGTACGACGATGTTATGAACAAACAGCGTGAAATCATCTACGGTCAGCGTGATCAGGTTCTTAATGGTGAGGATCTCCACGAAACAATCCTCAAAATGGTTGAGGATACAATCGCAACTTCAATCAAGCAGTATCTCCCCGAAGGTCCTGCAGAGCATTGGAACTTCCAGAGCCTTAAGGATTACTATGCAGGCTGGCTTATCAGAGATGATTCTAAGTACGATTTCAGTCTTGAGGATCTTGAAGATATGGAACCCGAAGAGATTCAGAAGATGCTCGTTGATGATGCTCTCGAAATCTACAAGGAAAACGAAGAGCTTCTTCCCGAGGAAACAATCCGTGAGATGGAGCGTGTTTACCTCCTCAAGAATGTTGATACACATTGGATGGATCACATCGACAATATGGATCAGCTCAAGAGCGGTATCAGACTTCGTTCATACGGTCAGCACGATCCTGTTGTTGAGTACAGAGTTGAAGGCTTCGATATGTTTGATGAGATGATTGAAAGCATTCGTGAAGATACTGTCAAGATGATGCTCATTATGCCAAAGCGTGTTTATGAGATTCAGAAAAGACAGGATGCAATTGCAGCGGCAAAGAGAGCAGCTCAGAGGCTGCCGCAGCGGCACAGTCTGCAGCCGATGATGAAGGAACTGTTGAACAGTCAGACGCTGTAAAGCAGGCACTCCACCGTGAGCAGGTTGCTCAGCCTACAGAAACTTCTGCAGACGGTACGGATTCTGTCAACAAGACTATCCGTAAGGGCAAGAAAATCGGCAGAAACGATCCCTGTCCGTGCGGCAGCGGTAAAAAGTACAAGAAGTGCTGCGGCAGAGATCTTTAATATGTTTGCATAAAGCGGTTTGTATAATTGCGATTTAAGTGAATTACATTTTGAAGGGCAGAGAGCAATACTCTGCCTTTATTTATGCCGAATTTTCAAGGTGTTCTGTGATTAATTTGATGAGATATAGATATTAATTATAAAAATATATCTGAAAAATTCTGCAAAATGCTGGTTTTGGGGCATTTTATGTTTAAAAACAACAATCGCAAAATAATACATACTTCTGCATGCACAGCTTGGAGTGAACTTGCATAAAAATTTTTGATATTTTTGAAAAAAGAATTAAAAATCAACAAATTCAGTGCTGAAATTGACTTCTTAACTGCCTGTTAAGGTTGTACAATGGGTATAATTTATCTTAAACACAAAAAATGGTGATAAATAAGTAATAAAATCACATTATGGTCAAAAATGTTAAATCGTATTTGCGGATATGCAAAATAACCAAAAATATTACCCAAAGTTTGGCTATATTGCCTCTACAAATGTGCAATAAAATATTATATAATTGTATGCAAATCAAAAAGAAGAACAAATTCAAAAATTTGCGTTTCATAATTAGTTGGCAGATATATTGGACTGTCCTATGCAGTTCTGTTTAATTGTATTTTGACTGCCAAAACAAAGTAATCGGCAATGAAGGAGAAGAAAAAATTATGAAATTAGGTAAAAAGCTTTGCAGAACCGTAAAGAAAAGCTTTTCCCTTGTGCTTGCACTTACCATCATGCTTTCGGTATGTGCCGTGTCGGGTACGTTGCTTAATGTATTTGCGGCAACATCTTCGGGACAGAAGATTTATATTAACCTGACCAAGAATAAGGAATGGAAAGATTTTTCTTCTGTTACATATCGTTTTGCTGATGATGACGGCACGGTTCTCGATACGGGTACTGTAAGCAAAAATTCTTCAGGAGTTTTTGAAGCCACTGCACCATCCGGTGCAACAAAAATTGAGCTTTCTTCCGGGGTTAATTTTACTCTTCCCAAAACGACTGTTGCAAAAGATTTTCGCCGTATCTATCTTTATAACAGCAATAATACCTATAATGAAGCTTATGCATATTCTTGGGTAAACGAAGATGACTTCAACGCAGAGTGGCCGGGTGTTGCAATGACTAAGACATCTTCAGACAGCGATTACTACTATGTAGATGTTAAGTCATCCCATAAAAATGTAATCTTCAGCAACAAGGGCGAAACACAAACAAGCGACCTCGGTATTAACGACTCATACAGTGCCGATAATGCTCTTTATGATGCTTCAAAAAGTCAGTGGACTAACCCGTTCATCAAGACCATCGACATTTCTGGTGCTACGGGCGACACAGAATTTTATCTTTCTACCGACGGCTCGTTCAAAGAAAGTAAATACCTTTCTGTTCAAGCTCCCGACAAACAGTCGAAAGCAACATATAAAACAGTTTATGTTTCAAACGATGACTGGAAGTCGCTTACAAAGGTTTATGCAACTTTTGACTACAACGATGCCTATGAAGGAACAGTTGAGCTTACAAAAGACACCAAAGACACCAAGGTAAGCGGTTCTGTGGTGTTCAAAGGTAAAATTCCGGCGGGTGCGCTTTTAAGATTCCATCCGAACGAACATAACCTCAACGGTGCATCTTCTGCAACATCATATCCGACAGATTCGGGATATGATGGTTCGGGCTACAGCGATAACACGGCTACATATGTTAAGACAGCCAGAGGCGAAGGCTGGACAAAATTCTCGGAAATAGACAATGTAAACTATGGTGCTGTCGTTGAAAATTCATTCAAAGATAATCCTAACATCGTAGGCGTTGACGCAACATACTTTGACTACTGGTCGGATATGGAGCAGGCGAACGGGTATCTTCAGTGTCAGGGTAATGGCAATATGTATGACTATTGGTATCAGTTTGATAACTTCAACAACTACATAAGCAAGATTGCTTTACCACATAAATCGGACTGGAAGTATCCTCTCTACTTCGGTAATATGTATAAGGGTGGAGAACACTACGAAACATTTAAGACCCACGCAGGAGGACTTACAAACATCAACGATTATAATGATAACTATTACTATGCAGTAAACAACGCCAACGGTATGGCATGGGGCGACGGTAATTATAACCAGTCCTTACAGGGTCTTATGTACAACAGGCTTGACAGTAAGGGCAATCTTCAGGTTGCAAATGGTGTCAAGGCTCCTTACTTTGATGCTGAGGCACTTTCAACCGCTACATATAATGATAAAAGAGTTGCCAATGTTTATAAGTCATCTTTCCCGTTCCGTGCAACTACTGACGGTGATGGTGTTACTACTTATGAATTCACTTCAAAAAATGCAACCGATAACATCTACTTTACATGGGACGGCCTTACACCTAAAAAAATTAACTACGGTGCGGGCGAAACATATGGTGTACACGATGATTTGGGAAAATTCGGCGGTACAGAAAACGGTTATGGTGTTTTCCCATTCAACAATACTCAGAATACATCAACGGGCAAGGGTACTAACTGTAACCTTAACTATGGCTTTGGTGTCAGACTTGATATAGACTTCAGAGTTCCGAAAGGCGGTAAACTTGCAGACGGTGCAGACGGCAAAGATGTAACCTTTAACTTCACCGGAGACGATGACCTTTGGGTTTATATCGGTGAAGATCCAACAGGTGCTAACGCAGAGCTTGCTCTCGACCTCGGCGGTGACCATAAAGAGGCAAGCGGTTCAATTAACTTTAATACAATGAAAGCAACAGCTGACGATGTATTTGCCGACTACTCATCTTCATCATCGTCGACAAAAGCTACAGTTCCGAAGGATGAGTTTTGGGTTAAGACAGGTGATTATGCTAGCTTCTGTTTGAATGTTTGGCAGGATACACGTGTTGGTAAATATAATCAAGATGGATATTTTGTAGACCCTTATGAAACATCAGACGGTTTTTACAAATTCAAAAAGGCAGACCTTGGCAGAAATACAGAAGTTAACTTCTGTAAGTGGAAGAATATAGGTACCGGCGGCACGCTTAAAGCAAACCTTACGCTTTCAGATCTTTACGGTAAAATGTGGAACGGTGACGGCACTGAGTATACCGCAGAAGTTTGGTTACATCCTACAATTCGTAAACCCGTTACAAAGACAATCAACAATGGTGTTCAGCTTGATCCTAACAAGACATACCATATGGTAGTATTCTATATGGAGCGTGGTGAGGCTGAGTCTAACTTCTCAGTAAATTTCACAATGACACCTGCCAACAATGACCTCAAGGTTACAAAGGCACTTGATACAGGCGATGTTGTTTCTGAAATTTCAGATGACCTCAAAGCTAATGAAGCTTTTGATTATACAATCAAAGAGAACGATAACGATACCTCCGGTAAAAGCTACAAGCTTACAAAATCAGACGAAAGCACAAGCAGTGAAACTCTTTTAAACAGCGGTTTCACACTTAAAGATAATTATATAGCTGACTTTGACAACTCATTCAAGACCGGCAATCATATGACGGTTGACGAGTCAACAAACAGCAGTAAGCTTAAATACACAACAAACTGGGAGCTCGTTAACAACAGAGTCGGTTCAACAATCAAAAGCGGTTCAACTACGAACTCGGAATTCAAGCTTGTAGATGACAAGGATGACAGTGCTTATGCACAGCTCCAGCTCAACTATACCAACAAGATAATGACAGCACCTCTTGAAATTTCAAAGGATGTTGTTGGTGAAGACGGTACAACCGATTACGATACAAATCAGCAGTTTACATTTGCGATTGCTCTCGACTTTGACGGCAATGGTTCAACCTATGATTACAAGACCTATCCTCTTGAGTATAAGCTCAAAGAAAAGGGCGCAAGTGATTATTCAAACACAGTTTACCGCACATCTAAGGACGGTTCGTTTACAATCAAAAAGGGCGAAAGCATTAAGCTTCTCAATATTCCTGTAGGTGCAACCTATAAGATTACAGAGAAAAATGTTATAGGTTATGTTCCCTATAAAGTAGGCGATCAGAACTTCAACGGTACATTTGTCGGTACACTTGCCGAAACAGGAAATGCGCTTAACTTTATCAATAAGGTTAATCCTACAAACATTGCCATTTCGGTAAATAAAACTCTTGACGGTCAGGCTTACAGCGGCAGCAAGTTCGGTTATACATTGACAGGTCTTGGATCAATGGATACAACAAAACTTGATACCGACGGCAAGACTTTTATCAAGACAAACAGCGCAGCAACAGTTTCCACGAATTTGAAAACACCTGACAAAAACGGTAAGGTTGAATTCAAAAACCTCAAATTAGTCACTGCGGGTGTTTACAGATTTAAGATTACCGAGCTCTTGCCGAGGGTGAAAATGCATCCGATTATAAAATGGATACAAACACCTGGCTTGCCGAGATTGAACTTCTTGAAAACGGTGAAGTAACAGCGCCTACGTATATTAAGGTTAGTAGCTCGGCTATTAAAGACAAAACCGATGCTGAGCTTGCAGGTTACTTCAACGATCCTACTTCTGTTAAAGAAAATGAAGCCCTGTTTGCAAATGAAACAACACACGGAAGCGCAACAGTAAACAAGAAGAATCAGACAGGCGGTAATGTAAGTGATACGGAATTTGCGGTGATGAAGGTATCTGATAAGGATATCTTTACTGCAGATGATATCAATACAATCATTAATGATGCCTCAATGAAAACTCATATGGTTTCTAAAACGACAGACAGCAACGGTCAGGCTGTGTTTGACAAACTGACAATCTTCAAGGACGGTCAGGGCGAGTTTACAAAAACAAACGGTAAAGTTGTATGGAACAAAAGTTCCGACAATTATATAACAGGTACTTCAACATCTCAAACATACTGTCTGTTTGAGTACAAACCGTCAGAGGGTTACACCCCGAACTACACACTTTCCTACTTCACACTTCCTGTTGAGGGTAAGTACGATGTTACATATGATTATGTTGACGGCGCAATTACAATGCCACAGGCGAGCGGTGACGGTATGAACGGCTATGTTGTTCTCGGTTTGTCGGTTGCAGGACTTGCGGTGACAATGTTCACGGGTTACGCAATCTATTACGGAAAAGGTCGTAAAAAACGCAGAGCAAGACGCAGAAAGTAACCCAATATGATTTAACTTGTTAGAACAGGTGATTTTTTAATCATATGTTTCTTTCATAGAAAACCTCTTTGACTGCTACGGACACCGTTGTTAGCCGGTGTCTGCCATGCAGCCACCCCAACCCGTTTAACCATTCGGTTAGAATATAATTACATATATTAAATCAAACACAAAGGAGAAAGTAAAAATGAAAACTACAAAGAAAATCTTTGCAGCTGTTCTTGCAGTAATGATGATCGCTCTCATGATTCCATTCTCAGCAAGTGCAGCAGAGAGCTATTCAGCTACGTACAAACTTGCAGTTGATGCAACTGACACTGACAAAGTCGGTAATTACACATTCAGCTTCTTCAAGATTGCAAACCTCGATCTCACAACAGGTAAGTACTCATGTACTATCACCGACAAAGCACTTGAGGATGCTGTAAATGGCACATACTCAGATGCAAAGTCACAGCAAATCATCACGGCTTGTGATAACCTCTACAAGACAGACAAAGCTGCATTCGGTACAGCTGCTACAACAATCAGCTTTTCTTCAACAGTTACAGAGGCTACTGCAACAGTAACAGACCCAGGTCTTTACTATGTATATTGTACTTCTAAGCCCGCTAAGGTAACTGGTGTTCAGAGCTCACTCGCAGCACTTCCTTACTTCAACGGCACAGAGTATGTTTCTGTTGACCAGACAGAGTACAACCTTGCTGAAAAGGTTTCAACAAGCTCAGTATCAGTTGACAAGACAGCTGACAAGACATATGTAGGCGACAACAATAAGACTGTAACCTACACACTTACAGCTTCAACAGCAGGTTCAATCGACAACCAGCTCAAAAAGTATGCAATCGTTGATACAATGGATGAAGGTCTTACATTCAACGAGAATTCAGTTGTAGTTAAGTACGACGGCGCAGTTGATGCTCTTACTTTGGGTACAGATTACTCTATTGAAAAGAACTATACTTACACAGGCAAGAACGGTGAGGCAACTGCTACATTCGCAGTTGTATTCAAATCTGCTACACTTGAATCAAAGAATTTCTATGATGCCAAAACAGTTGTTGTTACATACACAGCTGATTTAAACGAAAAAGCTAAGCTCAACACAGCTATTCGCAACACAGACGGTCTTGTTTACGGCAACGATTCTGATACAAACTTTGAACCCGGTAAAACTTCACCTGATGTATTTACATACGGCATGAAGGTTGTTAAGGTTAACGGCAATGACACAACTCAGAAGCTTGCTAAAGCTAAATTCCAGATCTTCACAGACCCAGAGGCTAAAACACCTCTTACAGTTAAAGTTGACGACAAGAATGTAAATGTAGTTGCTGAGACAGGTGCTAACGGTGAGGCTACATTTGTTCTCGAAGGCACAACAACAACATTCAAGTTTGATGCTACACAGACATACTATGCAAAAGAGATAGCAGCTCCTACAGGCTACAACCTCAACAGCTCAGTATTTACAGTAAGCATTGACAAGAGCAAGGAGTATACATTTGTAGGTAATGTTACAGTTGACGGCAACAATGCTGTTGCTAACTACCCTGTAACAGTTCCTTCAACAGGTGGTATGGGTACAATGATGTTCTATGTTGGCGGTGCAGCACTTATCGCTTGTGCAGGCGTTCTTCTCTTTGTTCTTAAGAGAAAGAAAGCAGCTAAATAATTAATCGAATATCTTTATCTTAAAATCTGTGATATGATATATGTAATTTTCAGGGGATGCGGCAACGCATCCCCGTTCTATTTACAGAAGAGCCGTAGAGGCGGATGAATATTTATGTTTATATAATATGTTTTGATGTGATGAAAATTGTGTATTGTCTGTAGGGGAGAACCATTACATTTTTACAGTCGGGCATAATATGTTTTTTACATTACAAACTGTCTTCCCGACATTAATTTTCCATTTTCCATTTTCAATTTTACATTTAACTAAACCTTTCGCTCGGGCATGATATGTTTTGGCATTGCGTAAACTGTCTTCACGAATTGGGAACGGCGGCTCGCCGTGCTACAGATTTGTGGGAACAATTGCAATGCTACGCTCGGGTATAATATGTTTTTTGACATTACAAACTATCTACACGAACAGGGAACGGCGGCTCGCCGTGCAGTTGCGATAAATAGTAAAATATAGTATAATAACAACGGAACAAAACACGCAGAAAAGGAAAATTTTATGAAACGAAAGCTGTCAATTTTACTAATAGTTTTAATATTCGTTGCAGGAATCGGCATAATGAGCTATCCGCTTGTCAGTTCCGCAATTAATAACTATGTCAGTCGAAGCAGGGTTAAGGAGTACACCAACAGGGTTGCTCAGATGCCGAGTGAGAAAACTCAAAAAATGTTTGAAGAGGCTGCTAAGTACAATAACAGCCTTTCAAATAATATGATAATTACCGACCCGTTCGACGAAAAGGCTTTTCAGAAAATCGGTGCAAATTATGAGAAAACTCTCAATGTTGATGATAACGGTCTTATCGGCTATATTGATGTGCCGAAAATCAATGTTTATCTGCCGATTTATCACGGCACAAGCGAAGAGATTCTTTCTAAAGGTGCAGGGCATCTTCAAAACACTTCCCTGCCTGTCGGCGGTGCAAGCACACATTCCGTAATTTCTGCCATTCGGGTTTTCCGGGAGAAACTTTCTTTGATTATCTCACTGATATGAAAGTAGGCGATGAATTTTATGTTCATATTCTCGACAGAACGCTGAAATATGAGGTTGATCAAATCGAAGTTGTTCTTCCCTCGGAAATCAATTCCTTGCGGATTGTTGACGGCGAAGACCTTGTAACGCTCCTCACCTGTACCCCATACGGCATTAATACTCACAGACTTCTCGTGCGTGGCAAGCGTGTCGATTATGACGATACAAAGTATATTGAAACGGGCGAGTCGCTTGCAAAATTTGACAACGGTTACATATTCTTTCTCGGTTACAAAATCCCTTATGCAGTCGCAATCGGCATAATTGTCGGCTTTGTTGCACTTGTTGTGTTTGTGGTTGTATTTCTGCTCAAGCGTAAAAAGAAGAAGTCAAACGATGCAAAACGGCTGAGAGATGACTCGGCTGACGAAAATCAGAATGATTCGGGCGGTGATTCCGATGATTAAAAAAATACTTACGGGTGTGGCAATAGCAATGCTCGTTGTTGGAATAGGTCTTGTCGCATTCCCCCCTATATCAAATTTTATCGGAACACAGATTTCAAACGGTGAGGCTGACGGCTTTGATACCCGTGTTGAAGAAGCTGAGGACGGCTCTTTTGAACAGGCGGTCAAGGACGGCAAGGTTGACGAAGAGGGCTACAAAATTGACAGGGAGGGCAAGCGTACCTCCAAACAGCCCGTTGTTTTCAAGGCTGACCTCGACAGACTTTTCAATGACAGCGTTGCCTACAACAAAAAACTTGAAACAAACCAGTATGAAATGCTCCGCAACGATACCTATTCACAGGCTGCCGTCAATCTTGAAGATTACGGCATAACCGACGGCATTTACGGTTATGTTACCGCCGAAACAATAAATATGCGTTTGCCGATTTACCTCGGTGCGAACAGCTCAAATATGAGCTACGGTGCGGCACATATGAGTGCAACCTCATTGCCGATCGGCGGTAAGAATACAAACGCAGTCCTTGCAGGTCACACGGGATACATCGGTCGAATATTCTTTGATAATCTCCGCAATCTCAAAATCGGTGACAGGGTTTCAATCACAAATTATTGGGATACACTCAATTACAAGGTCGTTGAAACCAAAGTCAATAAGCCGAGCGAATCAGGCGACTGCTATTTGCAGAAGGACAGAGATTTGCTCACGATGTTTACCTGCATAAGTGACGGCAACGGCGGTTTTGACCGTTACTATGTAATATGTGAGCGTGCGTCATAATTTACAGCAGACTGCATCACGGTGCAGTCTGTTTTTTGTTTAAAGACCAATTGTTTAAAACAGAAATGACCGAGTATTTTGTCTGTCATTTGTAATAGTTAATATTTGAAAAATACGCATATATTGCCGTAAATGCCGAATTTATTTTAAAATTATTGACATAAGAAAAATAGATTGATAAACTTAGACAAGTATTAACAATTGAGAGGTATAATATGAAGTTGAATCTTCCGAAAAATCAAAAGTATTATTATTGGACTGTTATAGATTTGCTCGCTTCATCCGCAGGCAAGCATTACAAATATGAGTTCAATAATACAAGCGGTGAAGATGCAACTGTTTTGCAGAAATATGTTGTCGGTTCGGACAGATAAACAATAAAAACGGAGGATAAACAATGAAAAATATAATTAAAAAAATATCTGCAATCGCAATGTGCGGTGTGCTTACCGTCGGTTCGGTTCTTATGACAGGTGCGGTAAGCGAGTATGAAGATCGCAAGGACTTTGAAGTTACAGGTACAACGCAGAAAATCTCAAACAATCAGATTTTTGTGACAACAACGGGATACACTGAAAATACCGATAAAAATTTCGGTGCAAAGTTCCAAACAACCGAAGAAAAGGATTACGATATATGGTTTAAGGATTGTATCAACGCACCGAGATTTTTAAATCTTCCAAAGGGCGAAAAATTTGTAAAATATATGATGACGCAGGGTCACGGTTATTTCGGTAATGTTCAGACATTCTATCAGTTTGACAAAACAGGCGGTGAATATGTTAAGGTAAAAATCAAGCTTTCCGATTTTTCCCGTCTGTTCAATGAAAACGGAACAATGACTGCTGAGCTCAGCGACGGTTCTTACAAGGATTTTGATTTTACATACGAGGATTTCGGAACTGACAGCATCGGTGTTAATTGCTATGCGGAATCCGGCGCATATGCGACAAGCGGAGGTGCGGTAACATCCTTTGCTCCCGATAAGGACGGCTATGCTGAAATATATATTTCAAGACAGCTTGGCGTAGATACAAAAGTAATGTCATACCGCTATTGCAGACTTAAAGACGGAGCTCATTGCGATTACGGAAGAATCGGAGATACTCTGGTCGGTTTAACTTGCGGTGATACGGATTTAAGCGGATACATTTCTGTTACTGATGCAACGCTTGTTCAAAAATATGTTGTAGGTATTGAGGACTTTGACAAGCTTCAGCTCTTTAACAGCGATGTAAACGATGACGGTGAAATCAGTGTTGTTGACGCAACCTTGATTCAGAAGTATATTGTAGGGTTGAGTTAAATAAAAATTTCATGTAAAAGCAAACTGACGAAGTAATGGTACAATCTTTTTGATAAGACAGATTATATATATGTCGCCAATTACACACAACTTCCATAACATCAACTGATTTTGCGAAAACATAAAATTCAATCAAATCGGGCGTCCAATGAGCGCCCCTACTGATAGAAAGAGGAAAAACAATGAAAAATATAATTAAAAAAATAACTGCAACTGCAATGTGCGGTGTGCTTACCGTCGGTTCGGTTCTTATGACAGGTGCGGTAAGCGAGTATGAAGATCGCAAGGACTTTGAAGTTACAGGTACAACGCAGAAAATCTCAAACAATCAGCTTTTTGTTACAACAACGGGATATACCGAAAATACGGCAAAGAATTTCGGGGCAATGTTCATATCAACGGATTATCAAAAGTACAGCGTGATGTTTAAGGACTGTATTGATGCACCGAAGTTTGTAAATCTCCCGAAAAATCAGGAATTTACTCGCCATATGATAACAGCGGATAATCGTTATTTTGGTAATACGGGTATGAAATTCAATTATGATTCAACAGGCGGAGAATATGTTAAGATGAGGATTAAACTCTCCGACTATTTTCCTGATGTCTTTAATGATGATGGCACAATGACCGGAAAACTCAGCGATGGCACATACAAGAATTTTGACTTTACATATGAGGATTTCGGTACAGACAGCAGCGGCAAACCTTGCTATGCAACCTCGGGCGCATATTTTGTCAGCGGAGGTGCGGTAACATCTTTTGTCCCCGATAAGAACGGCTATGCGGAGTTTTATATTTCAAGACAGCTTGGCGAGGATACGGGCCTTATGGCTTATAAATATTGCAGACTTAAAAACGGCGCAGAGTGTAAAACAACGATTGGTGGCAAATTGAACTGCCTGACTTGCGGTGATGCATATCCAGACGGAAACATTACGGTTGGAGATGCAACATCTGTTCAGAAATATGTTGCAGGTATTGTAGAATTCGGCAAGACTCAGCTTTTTAACAGCGATGTAAACCATGACGGTGAAATCAGTGTTGTTGACGCAACCTTGATTCAGAAGTATATCGTTGGGTTGATTTAAACAAAAATAATGGTATAAATAATATTGTAATTTAAATGATATAAATGTTACAAAGTAATTGCAATTCTGTATCTCATTTATACAGTTTATTTTTATCATAAATTTTCTGTCATTACTTGGCGGGCGTCCAATGAACGCCCCTACGGGATTGTGCGAAAAATTGCAATGCTACGCTCGGGCATGATATGTTTTTTATATTACAAACTATCTACACGAATCGGGAACGGCGGCTCGCCGTGCGGGAGAATACGGTTCTTCCCTACAAAATCATACACAACTTCCATAACATCACATAATCATGTTTAAACATAAAATTCAATCAAGGTGGGAGTCCGATGAACGCCCCTGCTGATTAAACAAAAACAGTCGGGAAGACAATGCTTTGCATTTCGCAAATTGTCTTCCCGACTTTAATTTTACATTTTTAGTTTATAGAGTTCTGCTCGGGTATTTTATTTTCGCCCTTATAAATACTATCTGCACGAACTGGGAACGGCGGCTCGCCGTTAGTGTCTGTATTCGTTTAAGATATCGTCAATTTCGCTTTCGTTCGGATCTTGCTTTCTGTCAATACCGGAAAGGTACTTGTCATAATCAAAATCATCGTCATCTGCTGTTTCGGTTTTCTGCGGTGCAGGCGACGGTCTGCGTGCAGGCTTGCGTTCCTGTCTGTAAGGTGCTTTTCTTTCGGACTTTTTGCTTGATGAAGTCATGTTCTCAAGCTCTTCCTTTTCACGGCGCTTTGCCTCAAGAAGCATTTCCTCTGCTTCTTCCTGTTCTGCCTTTTCTTTCTGACGGCGCTTGTCACCGAAAGCAAGGTCGCCGAGGAAAAGTCCGAAAATTCCGGCAACAAGATAAACTACGAGGAGAATAAGGTTTGTTGAAAGTGTGCCAGAAGAAAATCCGCCGTTGTAGATGAGCATGCTCGGAAGATAAATAATCGGCGCAATGAGAGCAAAGAGAAAGTCAAGTCCGTGTTTTGAGCAGTAGTGTGCCGAACAGCTGATTGCTGTAATCGGGAACACAAAGTCATATGCAACGGGTGAAAACTTCTGCATTGCGCCCGGAATAAACACAAGCGGCAACAGCATATAAACAAGCAAAATTATTACCGCATAGGGAACATATTTTTTAACCATATCTGTCATAACGGTTAATCTCCAATCTTTGAAATTTTATTTTAAATCATGCATATTTATTATACATTGATACACTTAAAAAAGCAAGAAATATTATACCGAGTTACCAAGCTGTTACAGAGGATAATGTAAAATGTTTGCAAAGTGGATTTTTAGCGGATAAATCCGTTGACATCGGACATAAAAAAGAATAAAATAAATATGTACGGGCTTTTGCCCGAATTTAAATGCGAATGAGGTGAAAACTTAATGGACGCAGACGGTAATAAAGGCGCTGTACCCGGGCGAAGTTGCAACAGAATGTGCGCTTGTGCGTTCATTTTGTTTTATTGATTTTGCTTTGTATTTTTATTTTAATTTGAATTGATTTAATTTAATACTCAGGGTGACACCGTCTTTACTTCCAATTGAATTAAAAAGGAGGAAAAGATGATGGAACAGGTTAACGTAACCCTTACCGAAACTATCAAATTGTTGCTTGATGACAAAAAGTTCAGCACTTTGCGTGACATTTTGATTACGATGAAACCGTTTGACATTGCGGCGGTTTTTGAAAATCTACAGGATGAAAAAATGCCGATTCTGTTTCGTATTCTGCCAAAGGAGCTTGCGGCGGAAACCTTTGTCGAAATGGATGACGAAACTCAGGAATTCCTTATCCACGGCTTCAGCGACAGCGAACTGAAAGAGGTTGTCGATGAGTTATTTGTCGATGACGCCGTTGACCTTATTGAGGAAATGCCTGCCAATGTTGTAAAGCGTATTTTAAGACAGGCCGACAAGGATATGAGAAAGCAGATTAACGAGCTTTTGAAATATCCCGAGGACAGCGCAGGCTCGATTATGACAACCGAGTTTATTCTGCTTCGTCCCGATATGACGGCTGAAATGGCTATTAAAAGAATCAGAAGAACAGGTGTTGACAAGGAAACAATCTACACCTGCTATGTAACCGATGCCAACAACAAGCTTATCGGTATTACCACCGTAAAAGACCTTTTGCTTGCCGAAGATGACGAGCTTGTAAAGTCGATTATGGAGGAAAATGTTATCTCGGTAACTACTCTTGCCGATCAGGAGCAGGTTGCCCAGATGTTCTCAAACTATAACTTCCTTGCTCTGCCTGTTGTTGATAACGAAAACCGACTTGTCGGTATCGTAACAATTGACGACGCTATTGATGTTATTCAGGAAGAGGCTACCGAGGATATCGAAAAGATGGCAGCCGTATTGCCGTCTGACAAACCGTATATGAAAACAAGCGTTTTTGGTCTGTACAAAAAGAGAGCGCCGTGGCTGCTTATACTCATGCTTTCGGCAACCTTTACAAGTGCGATTATCTCATCATTTGAGGCTGTGCTTGCCAATGTTTTGATTCTCTCATCGTTTATCCCGATGATTACGGGTTCGGGCGGTAACGCAGGTTCTCAGGCGTCGGTTTCCGTAATCCGTGCGTTGTCGCTCGGTGAAATTCATTTCAGGAGCATTTTCCTTGTGCTGTGGAAAGAATTCAGGGTGTCAATTCTTTGCGGTATTACCCTTGCGGCGGCAAACTTTGTAAAACTGCTTTTGTTTGATCTCAACGGTCAGGAAAACGCATTTATGATTGCCCTTGTAATTTCGCTTACGCTTGTCGGCACAATTATTATGGCAAAGCTTGTCGGCAGCAGTCTGCCTCTTTTGGCAAGCAAGGTCGGCTTTGACCCTGCCGTTATGGCGAATCCGCTCATTTCAACAGTCTGCGACTCGCTTTCATTGCTTATCTATTTCGGCGTTGCAAAGCTGATTTTGCATCTGTGATTTTTTAAAATTGAAAGTTGAAAATTGAAAATTGAGGTCGGCGGTGTGCCACCGCAATCTATTCGAGAAGATACTCGGATAAAGGAATTGCATCAGATGCCCGAATACGGCATTGATGCAATTTTTGCTTTATTGTGAAAGTAAATTTATACTCTGTAGTGGAGAACGCGGTTCGCCACTACAGAATATAATGGTGAATTTGGTTTGTTAACAAAATTATAATTATTATAAAACTCTTTTATATAATTTTTGCTTATACCCAAACCTCCGAAAAAATGATAGTCTTAAACGACAAAACCCACCAAAACAGTATTGTATGCAAAAATTATTTATGCTATAATTAATCAAGTTTAACAAAACCATTACCGAGGTGTTTATATATGAAAATAAGCAATTTATTTAACAGCGGAAAAACAGTTTTTTCTTTTGAAGTATTTCCGCCTAAAAAGACCTCTCCGATTGAATCGGTTTACGGCAAGCTTGAAGAAATTTCGGCTTTAAAGCCTGACTTCATCAGCGTAACATACAGCGCAGGCGGCAGCGGTTCAAAGAGCCGTACCTGCGAAATCGCAACAAAAATCAAGAGAGATTTCGGAGTTGAATCCGTGGCACACCTCACCTGCATTAACAGCACAAAGGCCGATATTGACCGCAACCTTGCGCTTTTTAAAGAGAACGGCATTGAGAATATTCTTGCACTCCGTGGTGACAGGGTTGAAGGTGTTGAACCGCAGAAGGATTTCATTTATGCAAGCGATTTGTGCAGATACATTGCGTCACAGGGCGATTTTGACATTGCCGGCGCTTGTTATCCCGAGGTTCACAGCGAGGCAACCGATGAGGTTGAGGACATTCACAACCTTCGCAAAAAGGTTGAGTCGGGTGCAAGCCACCTTATTTCACAGCTTTTCTTTGACAACTCCGTTTACTATCGCTTTCTTGAAAGAGCGAAGATTGCAGGCGTGAATGTTCCGATTGAGGCAGGTATTATGCCTGTAACAAGCAAAAGTCAGATTGAAAGAATGGTTTCAATGTGCGGTGCAAGCCTTCCTGCAAAATTTGCAAAGATTATGCAGAAGTATGATACAAGGCCCGAGGCTTTGCGTGACGCAGGCATTGCATATGCGGTTGACCAGATTGTTGAACTTATCGCACACGGTGTTGACGGCATCCACCTCTACACAATGAACAACCCGTATGTTGCAAGAAAAATTACGGAGGCGGTGTCAAGTCTTTTATGATAACGCTTGACAGATTAAACCGCAAAGAGGCTATACGCTACCTCGGCGGTGCAGGAATCAGCTTAATTACCGCATGGATGTGCTGATGGATGAATGCGAAAAAGAAATATTGAAAACAGCAGAGCCGAGATTTCTCTATGTTGAACGCAAAGCTCCGTTTGACGATATTTTACTCGGCAATGATATAAAAAAGCACCTTGGGGGCTGCCACACAGCCGTTATGATGTGTGCGACAATCGGTTCGGAAATTGACAAGCTTATCCGTATAAGTCAGATTTCCGATATGGCAAGGGCGGTTGTGCTTGACAGCTTTGCAAGCGTTGCCGTTGAACAGGTGTGTCAAAAGGTTGACGAAATCCTTGCCGAAAAATACAGCGGAAAGTATATGACCTTCCGTTTCAGCCCCGGCTATGGGGACTATCCTATTGAGATGCAGAAGGAGTATCTGAGAATACTTGACGCTCCGAGAAAAATAGGTCTTACAACAGGCGACAGCTGTCTGCTTGTGCCGTCAAAGTCGGTTACGGCGGTTCTCGGAATTTCAGACAATCCGATTGAACGAAGAAAACGAGGGTGTGCAATTTGCAGTATGAAAGGCAAATGTCGCTTCAGAAGAAATGGGGAACATTGTGGTGTTTAAGAAATTTTCAAACTTTAGTGAATATCTCAACCAAAAGAATTTTATTCTGCTTGACGGTGCAACAGGAACTCTTATTCAGAAAAGCGGTGTAAAGTACGACCATGTGCCTGAGGTGCTGAACATTACTCACCCCGAGCTTATCGAGAGCTTTCACAGGAGGTATATTGATGCCGGCTCTGACATTGTGTACGCAAACACATTCGGTGCAAATGCCTACAAGCTTCAGGACAGCGGTTACAGTGTTGAAGAAATCATCGGCGCCGGTGTTAAGATTGCAAGAAAAGCCGTTGAGGGTACAGACGCCCTTGTTGCCCTTGATATCGGCCCGATAGGTCAGTTGCTTGAACCTGCCGGTTCAATGAAATTTGATGAGGCTTATGAGTATTACAAACAGCAGATTCTTGCCGGTAAAGATGCCGATGTCATAGTTTTTGAAACAATGACCGACCTTTATGAACTTAAAGCCGCAGTCCTTGCCGCAAAAGAAAACTGCGATAAGCCTATCCTCACAACAATGACCTTTGAGAGAAACGGACGAACATTTACAGGTGTATCCCCTGCCTGTGCGGCTGTCACTCTTACGGGACTCGGTGTTGACGCTCTCGGTGTCAACTGTTCACTCGGTCCGGATGAGCTTGAACCCGTTGTTTCCGAGATGTCGAAATACACAAATCTTCCCCTTGTAATCAAGGCTAACGCAGGTTTGCCCGATCCTAACAGCAACGAGTACAACATTATGCCCGATAAATTTGCCGAGTGCGTTTGTTCACTCCTCAAATACGGTGTTAAGGTTATCGGCGGATGCTGCGGAACGAATCCCGATTATATTGCAAAAATTAAGTCAGATGTTGCCGACAGAGAATATCAGCCTCAGACAAAGAGCGTTGACACAACCGTTTGCAGTTCAACGACGGTTGTTGAAATCAACGGTCCGAGAATTATCGGAGAAAGAATTAACCCTACAGGCAAAAAGCTGTTCAAGCAGGCGCTTGTTGAAAATAATATTGACTATATCCTCACTCAGGCTCTCAGTCAGGTTCAGGGCGGTGCGGAAATTCTTGATGTCAATGTAGGTCATCCCGAAATTGACGAAAAAAAGATGATGGTGCGTGTCCTCAAGGCTATTCAGAGTGTGTGTGATGTTCCGCTCCAGATTGACTCCACAAAGCCCGAGGTTATTGAGGCAGGACTCCGCTACTACAACGGCAAACCGATTCTGAACTCCGTAAACGGTGAGGAACAGAGCCTTGCAACGGTTCTTCCTCTTGTCAAAAAGTACGGTGCGTCTGTTGTCGGACTTGCACTTGACGAAAACGGTATCCCGAAAACCGCCGATGGCAGATTTGAGATTGCAAAACGAATTGTTGAAAGAGCCGAGGCTGTCGGCATTGACAGAAAAGATGTATATATCGACTGTCTTACTCTTACGGTTTCCGCAGAACAGGCGGCTTGCCGTCAGACTCTTGAGGCTTTGCACAGAGTAAAAACGGAACTTGGCTGTAAAACCTGTCTTGGTGTATCAAATATTTCGTTCGGACTTCCGAACCGTGAGCTTGTCAACAGAACTTTCCTTACAATGGCTATGGAACAGGGACTTGATTTGCCGATTATCAACCCAAATGTTGAGTCGATGACAGGCGCTGTAAGAGCATTCCGTGTGCTTAACGGCATTGACAAGAACTCGCTTGAATTTATCAACGCATATAACGATGCTGTTCCTGCCGCTCCCGTTAAAAAGGCAGACAGCAATGTTGATATTTTTGCGGCTGTTTATAACGGACTTAAAAACGAAGGTGCAGCCGCAACCGCAAAGCTTCTTGAAACAACCGATGCAATGCAGGTTGTAAACGAAATGCTTATCCCTGCACTTGACAGGTGGGTGAAGATTTTGAAAAGAATAAAATCTTCCTTCCACAGCTTATCCAAAGCGCAAACACAGCTCAGGAGTGCTTTGATGTAATTAAAAAGCACCTTACAAAGACAAGCGGAACTCCCGTAAGCAAGGGTAAAATTATTGTGGCAACCGTAAAGGGCGACATTCACGATATCGGCAAGAACATTGTAAAGGTTCTTCTTGATAACTACGGCTACACAGTTGTTGACCTCGGTCGAGATGTTGATCCTCAGCTTATTGTTGATACTGCCGTTGAACAGAATATTACAATGATAGGACTTTCGGCTCTTATGACAACAACCCTCAAGAGTATGGAAGACACAATAAGGCTTGTAAGAGAATGCAAGAAACTTCAGAATCCCGACGGCTCAAGCAAATGCACAATATTTGTCGGCGGTGCGGTTCTTACAAAGGACTACGCTATGAAAATCGGCGCTGACTACTACTGCCGTGACGCAAAAGAAAGCGTTGACACGGCAAAGCTCGTTCTCGGCTGATTTAGTGACATATATCGTCAAATGTTTATTGAATGTATGCCCTGCCTGTGATAAAATGGTGGAAGGATGATTTTTGTAATTACCGCTTTTTGCGGAAAGGATGAACTTTATGCGAGGATTATTTAACAGATTCGCCAATTTTATGCAGGGCAGATACGGCACGGATAAGCTCAACAATGCACTCTGGGTGCTGTTGCTCATACTGTGGTTCGTGAATATTTTTGTGTGGAACCGTGTTGCAAGATACATCATTGACGGAATAATGCTCTTGATTATCGTGCTGATCTGTTTTCGTATGTTCTCACGCAACATTGTTGCAAGAAGTGCCGAAAACAGAAAATTTCTTCCGATTTACAATGCGGTAACAGGTTGGTTCAAACTGACCTTCAAGAAAATTCGTGACCGCAAGGACTACCGTTATATCAAGTGTCCCGTGTGCAAGGCGCAGCTTCGTGTTCGCAACAAAAAAGGCAATCATACTGTTCGCTGTCCGAAATGCGGAAGTGAATTTAACAAAAAAATATGACCGCAGAATCTGCGGTTGCAACGGAATGATTTTGTGATAAAACTAAATAAAAACAGAGATTTGACCACAGGCAGTATAACAGGCGGCCTGTGGTCTTTTGCAGTACCGCTTATGCTCGGCAATGTGTTTCAGCAGTTTTACAACCTTGCCGATACATGGATAGTCGGAAAATATGTGGGCGACAATGCCCTTGCGGCAGTCGGCTCGTCATATGATAGATTTTTTGTGTACGGATTTAAGCGAAGCGATAAAGCATTTATAAATTGAAAATTACGGCGAGCCGCCGTTCCCAATTCGTGCAGACAGTTTGTAATGTCAAAAAACATATTATGCCCGAGCGTAGTATTGCAACCGTTTGTACAAATAACCAAAACCTTTGTTATTGATTTTTAAAAAATCAACAACAAGGTATCTTGACAGGAACAAGTAAATATAAAAAACTTTTTTGTAAAAAACGAAACAAAAATATGTATCCTGCTTTGAATTTCTTGTGTAAAACACTTTACAAATCGGTGTTTAAGTGATAAAATTTAAGATGATACAAAGTATCCGTACCGCTTGTTGATTTACGGTGCGTAATTAACGGGTATCGAAAATTTATGCGGCATCATTTCCTTTGCCGCTTTGATTAAAAAGGAGGACGATTCCATTGGCAAGAAAAATGAAAACTATGGATGGTAACAGCGCAGTAGCTCATGTTTCTTATGCGTTTACCGATGTTGCGGCTATCTATCCTATCACACCTTCTTCCGTAATGGCTGACCTTACCGACAAGTTCTCGGCACAGGGTGCCAAGAACCTTTTCGGCAGACAGGTTCAGGTAACGGAAATGCAGTCGGAGGGCGGCGCATCAGGTGCTGTTCACGGCTCACTCGCAGCAGGTGCTTTGACCACAACTTACACAGCATCACAGGGCCTGCTCCTTATGATTCCGAATATGTACAAGATGGCAGGCGAGCTCCTTCCGGGCGTTATTCATGTATCAGCCCGTGCGCTCACAAGCCACGCACTTTCTATTTTTGGTGACCACTCAGATATCTACGCTTGCCGTCAGACAGGTTATGCTATGCTTTGTTCAAACAATCCTCAGGAATGTATGGATCTTGCCGCTGTTGCTCACCTTGCAGCTATTGAAGGCAGAGTTCCTTTCCTTCATTTCTTTGACGGTTTCAGAACTTCTCACGAAATTCAGAAGATTGAGGAGTGGGATTACGCAGACCTCGCCGATATGCTTAACTGGGATGCAGTGGAGGCTTTCCGTCGTCGTGCTCTTAACCCTGAGCATCCTGTAACAAGAGGTACTGCTCAGAACGACGATATCTTCTTCCAGGCAAGAGAAGCTTGTAACAAGTATTATGACGCAGTTCCCGAAGTTGTTGTTAAGTACATGGACAAGGTTAATGCTAAAATCGGCACTGACTACAAGCCGTTCAACTACTACGGTGCAGAGGATGCAGAGCATGTTATCGTTGCTATGGGTTCTGTTTGTGACTGTACGGAAGAAGTTGTCGATTACCTCAATGCCGCAGGCGAAAAGGTCGGTCTTCTTAAAGTTCACCTTTACAGACCTTTCGTTGCCGACTATATGCTCAGAGAGCTTCCTAAGACTGTTAAGACAATCTCTGTTCTTGACAGAACAAAGGAACCCGGTTCAATCGGCGAACCTCTTTATCTTGATGTTCTTGCCGCTATCAACGGTTCGGACTTTGCAGGTGTAAAGGTTTACACAGGCAGATACGGTCTTGGCTCAAAGGATACAACACCAGGCGACATCATCGCTGTTTACAGAAACGCTGAAAGCGAAACACCTAAGAGAAGATTTACAATCGGCATTGTTGATGATGTTACAAACCTCTCACTTCCGATTGTTGAAAATCCCGATACAACTCCGAAGGGTACACACAGCTGTAAGTTCTGGGGTCTTGGTGCTGACGGTACTGTCGGTGCTAACAAGAACTCAATCAAGATTATCGGCGATAACACCGATATGTACGCTCAGGGCTACTTTGCATATGACTCAAAGAAGTCGGGCGGTCTTACAGTTTCTCACCTTCGTTTCGGTAAAACTCCTATTAAGTCAACATACTACATTTCAAAGGCAGACTTTGTTGCCTGTCACAATCCGTCTTATGTTGACAAGTACGATATTGTTGATGACCTTAAAGAAGGCGGTTCATTCCTTCTTAACTGCCATGGGATACAGAAGAGCTTTCCGAGCGTCTCCCGGGTAAGATGAAGAAGATTCTCGCTGAAAGACACATCAACTTCTACACAATTGACGGTATCAAGATTGGTAAGGAAATCGGTCTTGGCGGTCGTATCAACACAGTTCTTCAGTCAGCATTCTTCAAGATTGCAGATATCATTCCTGCCGACAAGGCTAAGGAGCTTATGAAGGCTGCCGCTAAGAAGTCATACATGAAGAAAGGTCAAGCTATCGTAGATATGAACTACGCCGCTATTGACCGTGGTATGGAAGACCTCAAAAAGGTTGAAATTCCTGCTGATTGGGCTAACGCTGTTGATAATTCAGTTGCTGACCAGGCAGAGGGTAACGGTGCTCTCGTTGAGTATGTAAACGAAATCCTCAAGCCTGTAAATGCATATAAGGGTAACAAGCTCCCTGTTTCAACATTTATGGATCATGTTGACGGTACTGCTCCTAACGGTTCTGCCGCTTATGAAAAGAGAGGTATCGCAGTTGATGTTCCCGAATGGAATCCTGAAAACTGTATTCAGTGTAACAGATGTGCAATCGTATGTCCTCACGCTGTAATCCGTCCTGTTGCCATGACAGCCGATGAGCTTGCAAAAGCTCCCGAAGATACAAAGAGCCTCCCGATGATGGGACTTAAGGACCTCAACTTTGTAATGACAGTTTCAACACTCGACTGTACGGGTTGCGGCGCTTGTGCTCAGGTTTGTCCGGGTAAGAAGGGCGCTAAGGCTCTCACAATGCAGTCAATCGACTCACAGCGTCCTAAGCAGGCAGTATTTGACTACGCTCTCACACTTGAAGATAAGCCTGAAGTTCACGAGAAGTTCAAGTTCACTACAGTTAAGGGCAGTCAGTTTAAACAGCCGTTGCTTGAATTCTCAGGCGCTTGCGCAGGTTGCGGTGAAACACCGTATGCAAAGCTTGTTACACAGCTTTTCGGTGACAGAATGTTTATCGCTAACGCAACAGGCTGTTCATCAATTTGGGGTGCATCTGCTCCTGCAACACCTTATACAAAGAATAAGAAGGGTTACGGTCCTGCTTGGCAGAACTCACTCTTTGAAGATAACGCAGAGTTCGGTCTTGGTATGGCTCTCGGTCAGAAGGCTATCCGCAACAGACTTATCGAGTATGTTGAGGGTATTCAGAAGGATACAGACAGCGCTGACCTTAAGACAGCTTGCCAGAACTATCTCGACACAGTAACAGATTCAACTTCAAGCCGTCCTGCAACAGACGCTCTTATCGCTGAACTCGAAAAGAACACAGAGGATGCAAAGGTTGGCGAACTTGTTAAGAAAACACTCGTTGACAAGGACGAACTCGCTAAGAAGTCAATGTGGATCTTCGGCGGTGACGGTTGGGCTTACGATATCGGTTTCGGCGGTCTTGACCATGTAATCGCATCAGGCGAAAATGTTAATATCCTCGTATTCGATACCGAGGTTTATTCTAACACAGGCGGTCAGGCTTCAAAGGCTACTCCTGTAGGTTCGGTTGCACAGTTTGCCGCCGCAGGTAAGGCTGTTAAGAAGAAAGACCTTGCCGCTATTGCAATGAGCTACGGCTATGTTTATGTTGCACAGTGCGCTATGGGTGCTGACAACAATCAGGTTCTCAAGGCTATGGTTGAGGCTGAAAGCTACAACGGTCCGTCACTCGTAATCTGCTACGCTCCGTGTATCAACCACGGTATCAAGGGTGGCATGGGCATTGCTCAGCTTGAGGAGAAAAAGGCTGTTGAGGCAGGTTACTGGAACATCTTCCGTTACGATCCTCGTCTTGCAGACGAAGGAAAGAATCCGTTCATGCTTGACGGTAAAGCTCCTTCTGCATCATATCGTGACTTCATCATGGGCGAAGTTCGCTATAACTCACTCACTCGTTCATTCCCCGAAAGAGCAGAAAAACTCTTTGAAAAGGCTGAAAAGGTTGCTGCTGATAAGTATGCTCACCTTGAAAAGCTTGCAAGCCTTCCCGATGCCGAATAATTTTGGCTAAAGCTTGTACAAAGTGAATATGTGAATAAATAAAAAATTCTCCCGAATATGGCATTTGCCGTGTTCGGGAGATTCTTTTTAAATTGAAAATGTAAAATGGAAAATTGAAAATTATGGTCAGCGGTGTGTCACCGCAGTCCTTTCGGGAAGACAGTCTTGTTAATGAGAGAGTGAATATGCCCGAGTGTAGGTATGCAATGTTTGTACAAATCTGTATGAGCGAACACGGTTCGCTCATACATTATTACAGTTGCTTTGCAGCATGTATAAAATTTGTATTAATATATAGTCTGTACCGTTGCTTACGGGCGAATGATATCCGCCCCAACAGATAAACAACAACTTTCATATATAAAAAACAGTCGGGAAGACGATGTTTTGCATTTTGCAAACCGTCTTCCCGACATTCATTTTACATTTTCAATTTTCCATTTTCAATTTAAAATCTCCGTTCGGGCATCTTTATTTTCGCTTTTGCGGAACTATCTTCTTAAATTGACTGCGGCGGTTTATTGCACCGTTACCGTAATCGTTACGCTTGATGTTCTTTTAAGCACATCGGTGACTGAATATGTTACCTTGTACTTGCCTTTTCGGGTGGTTACTACATTGCCGAAAACTTCGATATTCGATGTTATGTCGTTGCCGCAGGTGTCAACGGCTGTTACTCCTGCAAGGGCGTAAAATTCGCCGCCGCTTTTGATTGTGTAATCGTTTGCACCGCTGATTATTGGTGTTGCTTTGGCATACGGGCATTTTTTATTGCTGTCTGTCGGATCCCATTTGTTGGTAAAATCGGTGATTTTGATTGCATCCGGTTTTCCGAGAGGGCCTGCATTTTCTGCGTCGTCATATATGCTTACATTTGTGCCTGTGGGGCAGTTGTCATAAACCCACTTTGCATCCGAAACCGCAAGTCTTACGCATCCTTGTGATGCCTGTTCGCCAAGCTTGTTGAACTCCTCAAGCTCCAAATCTTCTTCGCTTATTGAGTAGTAGGGAACGGAGTGGAAAAGATAATCGCCCGAAATTCCGCTGATGTATCTTCCGAAAACATCGCCCACAAGGGAAAGCCATTCGGACTTGATTCCGATTGTGTAGTCACCCGTGATTGTCGAATTGTCAAGACCTGTGGAGCAAATCATCGCCCTTACGGGGATTGTGTACTTGCCCTTTTCGTCATATGTGTAAACCGTCACGCAGTTTGCCGTGCGGTTGACCTTGATTGCGTACAGGTTTTTTGCCGTATTACGCTTGTTGCTTTCAAGCTTGTCAAGATTTGCCGTTATACAGGTTGAGTAGCTTTGCTGTTTTTTCGTGGTTGATTTTGCCACCGTAACCTGAAATTCCGACTTTGATTTGTCTTTTGAAATTGCAGAAATCAGAGCTGTACCCTCTTTGAGAGCGTCAACCCTTCCGCCGTCATCAACGGTAACAATTTTACTGTCCGAGCTTGTCCATTTGGTAACGGATTTTGCTTTTTCGGATGACAGTTCAATAAGCTTTGATTCGCCGACTTTTAATGTGAGCGAATCAACCTTGCTCGGAAATGTCATATTTTCGGTTACTGCCGTATCGGGCGTCTGCGGTTTTGGAGAATTTTGAGAATCATTTCCGAAAATTCCCGTCACACCGCATAATATGCAGGTTGCAATGAGGACAACACAAAGTAAAAGAATGAAAATTTTCTTTTTCATAGATTACCTATCCTTATAGAATTTAACATTAAATGGTTACAAAATTTTAACCTTTGTATATTATAACTTTTTTTCGACAATCTTGCAAGTGCTATTTTAAATCGGCAAGAAATGTGGTAAAATGTCAGTCGGAGAATGTTTTGTATTTTCCAAACTAACAATTTATGGTGATAATTATGGCACATCCGATTAAACATTTCAGAACAATAACCCGTCACAGGCACAAGGTAATTGCCAACTGTGCAAGGGCAGGAATTCTCAGACAGGGATTAATACACGATTTGTCAAAGTATTCGCCTACAGAATTTATTCCGGGTGCAAAGTATTTTCAGGGCACGAGAAGTCCAAACGAAAAGGAAAGAGAGCTGTACGGCTATTCACAGGCGTGGCTGCATCACAAGGGCAGAAACCGTCACCATTACGAATACTGGAACGATTACAACCCAAAGACAAAGCAGATTGAAAATGTTGAAATGCCTGTAAAATATGTTATCGAAATGTTCTGCGACCGAGTTGCCGCAAGCAAAATCTACAACGGCAAAAATTACACGGACGGCGCTCCGTTTACATATTTTTGCAGAATCAGAGGCAAACACCGTATGCACCCCAACACCGAGGCCTTGCTTGAAAAATTATTGGTTATGCTGAGAGATGAGGGTGAAGAAAAGACCTTTGCATATATAAGAAGTATGAAAAAGTGATTGTTTGTGCGAATCCTCCCGTCTGAAATATAGTCGCAATGCTACCCCTACAGAATTGCACAAACAAAAAACTATCTACACGAATAGGGTACGGCGCTCGCCGTAAGGAGTGATAATATGAAAACCGACAGAGTTATAACTGCGATGATTGAATATTTTGGAAGTGACAAGAAAAGAATTCACCATTTTCTCAAGGTTCATTCATTCGCAAAGACAATCGGTGAAAGTGAAAATCTTTTGCCCGACGATCAGGAGCTTCTTGAAATCTCCGCAATCGTTCACGACATCGGCATAAAGGTGAGCGAAGAAAAGTACAATTCGTCTGCAGGAAAGTATCAGGAGCTTGAGGGCCCTCGTGAGGCTGAAAAGTTGCTTGCTGCTCTCGGCTACGAAAAAACATTTATTGACAAAGTTTGTTACCTTGTGGGACACCATCACACCTATGGAAATATTGATACTTTGCCGTACCGAATTTTGGTAGAGGCAGACTTCCTTGTGAACCTTTACGAGGACGATTCAAGCCGCAGTGCAGCAGAGCAGGCATACGACAAAATATTCCGCACAAATACAGGAAAAAATCTGCTGAAAATAATGTTCCTCATACCCTAAAATTGTACTCATTTACTATAGTGCTTTGAGTGTGAAAAAGTGGTGTAAAAAGTATCCCAAAATGCTTGACAACGCCCTTAAAAAGTGTTATTTTAATGGTGTTGGTTATATGATTATAAAAGTGAATAAATGACAGAATACAAGGATGTATGACGATTTTTTCAAGGAGCTGACCTTACCGGGCGTCTGCTTGGAATTGAGTCGGCATTTTTTTGTGTCATATACAAAATTCAGTATTAATTATCATTATCGGAGGTTTTACAGTAATGAGAGAAGAATGGACAAATTTTGCAGGTGGCAAATGGGAGTCCGACATTGATGTCAGAGACTTCATTCAGAAAAACTACACACCTTATGACGGCGACCAGTCTTTCCTTGAAGGTCCTACAGAAGCTACAGACAAGCTTTGGGGCGAGCTCAAGGAACTCCAGAAGGAAGAAAGAGCCAAGGGCGGCGTTCTTGATATGGAAACTGAGGTTGTAAGCGGCATCACAGCTTACGGCGCTGCATATCTTGATAAAGACCTTGAAAAGGTTGTAGGTCTTCAGACAGACAAGCCTCTCAAGCGTGCATTTATGCCTTACGGCGGTATCAAAATGGCTGAGCAGTCATGCCAGATGTATGGCTACACTCCAAGCCCTAAACTCCACGAAATCTTTACAAAATATCACAAGACTCACAACCAGGGTGTATTCGATATCTATACTCCTGAGATGAAACTTGCCCGTCACAACAAGATTCTTACAGGTCTTCCTGACACATACGGCAGAGGCAGAATCGTCGGTGACTACAGAAGAGTTGCTCTTTACGGTATTGACCGTCTTATCGAAGGCAAAAAAGAAGGACTTTGCAGAAACAAACCGTCAGGGTATGAGAAGAGGCGACTTCCAGCTTCGTGAAGAAATCGCTGATCAGATTCGTGCTCTTAACGATATGAAGGAAATGGCACTTTCTTACGGCTTTGATATTTCACAGCCTGCTAAGAATGCTGCAGAGGCAGTTCAGTGGCTCTACTTCGGTTATCTTGCTGCTATCAAGACTCAGAACGGCGCTGCAATGAGCGTTGGTCGTGTATCAACATTCCTCGACATCTACATCGAGCGTGACCTTGAGAACGGTACACTTACAGAATCACAGGCTCAGGAACTTGTTGACCACTTTGTTATGAAGTGCCGTATGGTTAAGTTTGCAAGAATTGAGTCTTACAACCAGCTCTTCTCGGGCGACCCTGTATGGGCTACACTCGAAGTTGCAGGTCTTGGCATTGACGGCCGTTCAATGGTTACAAAGAACGACTACCGTTTTCTCCACACACTTGAGAATATGGGACCTTCACCTGAGCCAAACCTCACAGTTCTTTATTCTTCAAGACTTCCCGAGAACTTCAAGAAGTATGCTGCTCATATTTCAGTTACAACAAGCTCAATTCAGTACGAGAACGATGATGTAATGCGTCCTGTATGGGGCGATGATTACTCAATCTGCTGCTGCGTATCCGCAACACAGACAGGTAAGGAAATCCAGTTCTTCGGCGCAAGAGCTAACCTTGCTAAGTGCCTTCTCTACGCTATCAACGGCGGTATTGATGAAAAGACAAAGATGCAGGTTGGTCCTGAATATACACCTATCACATCAGAGTACCTTGATTATGACGAAGTTATCAAGAAGTATGACACAATGATGGATTGGCTTGCTCACCTCTATGTAGGCACACTTAACATGATTCACTACATGCATGATAAGTACTACTATGAGGCAGCAGAAATGGCTCTTATCGATACAGATGTAAGAAGAACATTTGCAACAGGTATTGCAGGCTTCTCACATGTTGTTGACTCACTCAGCGCTATTAAGTACGCTAAGGTTAAGGTTATCCGTGACGAGGACGGCATTGCTGTTGACTTTGAAACAGAGGGCGACTTCCCAAGATACGGTAACAATGACGAGAGAGCAGATAAGATTGCCGTTGATCTTCTCAAGACATTTATGGCTAAGCTCAAGTATTGCCACACATACAGAGATTCAGAGCCTACAACTTCTATCCTTACAATCACATCAAATGTTGTTTACGGTAAGGCTACAGGTTCACTTCCTGACGGCAGAAAAGCAGGCGAGCCGCTTTCACCGGGTGCTAACCCAAGCTACGGTGCAGAGCAGAACGGTCTTCTTGCTTCACTTAACTCTGTTGCTAAGCTTCCTTACGAGTACGCTCTTGATGGTATTTCAAATACTCAGACAATTAACCCGGGTGCTCTCGGACACAACGATGACGAGCGTGTTGACAACCTCGTAAATGTTATGGACGGCTACTTTGATCAGGGCGCACACCACCTCAATGTAAATGTATTCGGTACAGAAAAACTCATTGACGCTATGGAGCATCCTGAGAAGGAAGAGTACGCTAACTTCACAATCCGTGTATCGGGTTATGCTGTTAAGTTCATTGACCTTACAAGAGAGCAGCAGCTGGATGTTATTGCCAGAACCTGCCACGACAGAATGTAATGTCGGACAACGCTGTTAAAGGCTTTGTACACTCAATAGAAACTTTTGGCTCTGTTGACGGTCCGGGCGTGAGATTTGTGATTTTTCTGAGCGGTTGCGCAATGCGTTGCCAGTTCTGCCACAATCCCGACACCTGGAAACACGATGAAAACACCGTGGAATACACCGCCGACGAGTTGCTTAATAAAGCGCTTGCATACCGCCCCTATTGGAAAAATAAGGGCGGTATCACAGTAAGCGGAGGTGAGCCGCTTTTACAGATTGACTTTTTGCTTGATTTGTTCAAGAAGGCTAAAAAGCAGGGCGTTAATACTTGTATTGACACAAGCGCCAACCCGTTTACAACCAAAGAGCCGTTCTATTCAAAGTGGAAAGAGCTAATGGAATATACGGATTTGCTGTTGCTTGATATAAAGCATATCGACAACGAACAGCACAAAATCCTTACAGGACAGCCAAACACCAATATTCTTGAAATGGCAAGACAGCTTTCCGATATGGGCAAGCCCGTATGGATAAGACATGTTCTTGTGCCTGAAAGAAATGATAAGGACGAGTATCTTTTCAGACTTGCCGACTTTATCCGTTCGCTCAAGAATGTTGAGCGTGTAGAGGTGCTTCCGTATCACACCCTCGGTGTGTACAAGTGGAAGGCTCTCGGTTATGACTATCCTCTCGAGGGCATTGAGCCCCCGACAAAAGAGCGTGTTAAGAATGCGGAAATGATTCTTAACGGCGAAAAAACAAGAGATTAATTTCTTATATAACAACGGCAGTACCGATTTTTTTGGTACTGCCGTTTTTGTTTTGATTTTTATTTGTTATTCTGCTTTTGTTGCTTTTTCTTCAGCAAAATTGATGAATCAAAGGTGTATTCAAAGATTTTTGAGCCATCCTTGTTGAGAAATCTCAGCGTCGGAAGAACCGACTGCTCCGACGGGTGAGCCTGCAACTGTCGGTACAACCTCTGCAAGTCCGACTTCGGCAACAGGCGGTGCCGCAACATCGGACAGTACTCCTTCACAGCCTGATAAAACGGCGGTGTTCAGACAGGAGTGACAGCAACAGCTGTTATGATGCTTGTTGTAATTTCGGGCGGAGTGCTTTTTGCCCTTGCAGAGCGTAAAAAGAGAATATAACACACTGACAGCCATTTGTGCAAAGATTATCAGTTGCCTATTGAAAAATTTGTAAAAATGATATAAAATAGCAATAAGTAGAAAAATACGGTTTTTCCGCTGATTTATATTAATACTGAAAGAGGTGCCGGAATGGATAAAAACAAAAAATTATTCTACACAATCATCGGTGCAATCTCTGCACTTGCGGCTGCCACAGCAGCATTTCTCGCTTTAAAAAAGCACAGATGCGCAGAACAGAAGCTTATTGAGGAAATTGACGATATTGTTTCCGAAAAAGAGCCTGAGGAGGCTGCAAAGGAAGAACCGCAGGCAGAAGTTACAGCCGATGAGCTTGCTGAGGAAGAATAAGCAACAAGTTGTTGCACCCAATTCGGGTAGCAGTATTTGCATATGCAAATACTGCTACCGAGCGGTGCTTTCAATTAAGAATTGAAAGTTGAAAACAGATAATGATGTCGGCGGTGTGCCACCGCAGTCTATTCAAGAAAACAGTTTAAAAAAGAAAATGCATCAGTTGCCCGAAAAGGTCTGATGCATTTTTGTTTTGTGCGAAGTAACCGCCAAACCCACAGCCGTGAGGCAGTATAAAAACGCAGACATCATCTGATATCTGCTATACCTCCTCAATGGCTTGTCGGTTAAAGCAACCGTAAGCCTTAATTTCCTCTGAATTTAAGATAAATGGCATAGACAGCCTTTTTAATTTTTTGAATTGGCGTAAGCTTGAAACCCTTCTTTTTCATAAGACTGAGAATTTCTGCATAATAGTCCTTGTTCTGATGTTTGAGAACATAGTCCATATATTTGTTCTTGTCTCTGTAAAATTTCGGAATATCAAAAACATTCTTATACAGTTCAAGTTTTCCGAGTAGCATAAGCTCAAATTGCGTTCTGACGCACTTTTCACAGTGACCGCAGTTGTTCTCACCGTAGTAACACACATTGAGGTTATCATATGTAATCGGAAATTTTGAAATGAAGTCAACCTTTTCAAGCCTAGTCTTTTCAAGCCCTGTAATGTAAAAATCGGTACTTTCGGTACTCAGCATACTTGCCGTAAATGCCTCATAGTGTGCCGAGCCGGTGTCGCATTGTTTTATCGAAAAACTGCTTATCGGGTATCCAGACGCATAGTAATAGTTTTTGAAAAATTTCTGCATACACAAGACCGCCGAAAAGCTGCAATAATGATGAACCTTTACATACGGCAGGGTAAGATGTTCACCGAGATTTGAATTAATGTCAATCAACGGCATATCAAAGATTTTTGCGGATTTTTTTGCAATTTCAAGACGATTTTCGTACAGCTCGGCAGATTGTTCGGGTGTGTAATTAGCCGTACTTCTGTGGGAGCCGACATTGAAAAAGGTAAGATGACTCAGCTTTTCCGTTCTGTTTTCGGAAAGACTGCAAATTGTGTCAAATGAATCCACACCTCTCGAAAATCCTGTTGCCGACGCATTTTTGCAGCAGTAGTTTTCCTGTGTAAGCTCTTTTGCAGATATCGAAATTTTGTTGAATAATTTTGAATTTTTTGTAAGAACGGGAATGAAAATTTCATTAAGCTGAAAACACAGTTGCTTCGACATCTTTGCTTCTGCCGAAATATTCAGACTGTTGTTCATTGCATACGGCAACAGCGCAACAACGAATGCGTCGGCACTTTCGGTCAGATAGTCAGCATACTTTGCATCAACATCAAACCAGAGAGTGTAGGAAGGCTTTCCGTTTTCGCTGATTTTTGAACAGAGTCTGGCACGATTATCAAGTTTTTCAATTTTCGGTTTGCCGATAATCAATGTTTCCATACTTTTACCCTCAAATTAATCTCTGAAAAACAAATCTCTTGTGTAAACCTTTTCTTTTACACAGTCAAGAACGGAGCTGTATCTGTTTGCAACGATTACATCCGACTTTGTGACGAACTTTTCAAAGTCGTTTTCAACGCTAAAGCCCTCGAATAAATCGACTTTAAGTGTTGGTTCGTAGATAATTAACTCGATACCGTTATTTTTCAAAAGCTCCATAACGCTCTGAATTGAGCTTTGTCTGAAGTTATCGGAATTTGACTTCATTGTAAGGCGGTAAATTCCGACAGCTTTTGGATTTTTATTCATTATCTGTGATGTAATAAATTCTTTTCTTGTCTTGTTAGATGTTACAACAGCGCTGATTATGTCGTTCGGAACATCCGAAAAATTGGCCTTGAGCTGTTTTGTGTCCTTTGGCAGACAGTAACCGCCGTAGCCAAAGGACGGATTGTTGTAGTGATTTCCGATTCTCGGATCAAGACACACACCGTCAATGATACTTTTAGTGTTAAGGTTCTTCATTTCGGCATATGTGTCAAGCTCGTTGAAAAAGCTGACACGCATTGCAAGGTATGTATTTGCAAAAAGCTTTACCGCTTCTGCCTCTGTGTAGTCCATAAAGAGAGTGTCTATGTTTTCCTTAATTGCACAGTCTGCAAGTGCCGTTGCAAAAGTCTCGGCAGATTTTTTCAGTTCTTCATTTGCCATATCAACACCGACAATGATTCTTGACGGATAGAGGTTATCATAGAGAGCCTTGCCCTCACGCAAAAATTCGGGACTGAAAAGGATTTTTGTGTATTTGTATTTTTCAATAACACTTTTTGTGTATCCAACCGGTATAGTGGATTTGATAACTATAACCGCATTTGGGTTGCATTCAATTACAAGCTTAATTACAGCCTCAACGGACGATGTATCAAAAAAGTGTCTTTCGTCATCGTAATTGGTAGGAGTAGAGATAATTACAAAATCAGCATTTTTGTACGCAGATTTTGCATCGACGGTTGCAACCAAATTTAATTTTTTGTCAGCAAGATATTCTTCGATTTCCCTGTCGGCAATCGGAGATTTCTTTTCATTGATTAACTTTACCTTGCTTTCAACTACATCAACAGCGGTTACCTCGTGTTTCTGCGAAAGAAGTACGGCGTTTGAAAGACCTACATAGCCTGTCCCGGCAATTGCTATTTTCATTTGGTTTCACCTGATTACTTTTTTAATAATTTTTTTGCCTTTTGAATCTGTGACGGACTGAGAATGGACTTTGCTTTTTCCATCATCTTGAGCTTCATTCCGCCAAATTTCATTCTGTTGTCATGAAAAAGCCTGTTAATAAGCTTTGCGTCCTCTTCCATATCGGTGAAAATCTCAACAAAAATCGGTCGGTCGGATTCTTCTGCGAGTGTAGGAATAATGTTGTCAACTTCTTCCTTGGTTGTTGCGCTGTAATAGTCATATCCGAGTGATTCAATCCAGCCCTTTGCGCCCTTGTGATGTTCGGCACAGATGTACTGATTGATTGTAGGAATCTTTTCCTTGCCCATAAAGAAGTGAAATTCTGAACCGCCGCCGTTGTTGAGAAGAATAATTCTCGCATTGTTCTTGATTCCTCTGATGCCTGCGGAGTTCATATCATAGAAGAAACTGAGGTCGCCCACAACGCAAAAGGCAAGCTCGTCTGTTGCCGATGCCTGTCCGAAAAACGAAGACATACAGCCGTCAATACCCAGAGCGCCGATATTGCTGTAAACCTTGACATTCGGTTTCAAATCGAAGAACTGCATAGTTCTTGTACTGCTGAGAATTGCAAGGTGCAGAACAGAACGGTCGGGAATAATTTCAGCAAGCTTTTTGGCAACATACATATTTGAGAACGGAAGATTGCTTGAATAATCAAGCATTTTGATATCGTCATTCCACATATTGTAGTATGTCATATCATTTTTTGAATTCTGCGGTGCGTTCTCTGCAAAGCAGTTAAAGAAATACTGCGGTGTACATTCAAATACATCTGTCAGCTTGTCAGAAAAATCTCTGATTCTTCCCGCAGTATCAATTTGCCAGTGAACAAATTTTTCCTTGTGAGCCTTAATCATAGGCTTGAGTTTATATGAAGCAATATTGTTGCCGAACGAAATAATAAGATCGGGCATAACTCGCCGAACATTCCCTGCATTGAGCATTCTGACAAAGGATAGGTCATAAGGCAGCCCTTGCACTTGAGGTTTGACATATGCTCAACCGATATAAGGCAATTGTATTCTCAAAGAACTTCTCGACGCACGCTCTGTCATCTTCCGAGAAACAGTTGTTCTGACCGGCAATGACAAGAATTTTCTTATATTTTGAAAGCCTTTCTGCATATTCACGCCACTTCTCGGAGGGCATATCGGGAGAAATTCTGTTGATTTTCCTAACCTGAGGAAGATTTTCACAATCATATACAGCCGAGTTTTCAACAATCGGAATATTGATATGCACAGGTCCTGTTCCGTGATGGTCAAGCTCCGAAAGAGCCTCGTTAATAAGTCTTTCGCAGTACCATCTGTCATTTCCGCCACGCACAACGGAAGATTAACGGATTTTTTTGTAACCGATTCAAAAATATTGACCTGCTGGGTTTTCTGCAGCATAAGCTGATTTAATCTGTACGGGTCTTTGTCAGCGGTAATTGCGACAATCGGAACATCCTGATAAAATGCTTCTGTCATACCCGGAAGATAGTTGCTTACAGCCGTACCCGAGGTACAGATACAGGCAACGGGGGATTTTGTCTGTTGTGCAAGTCCGATGCCGTAATACACGGCACTTCTCTCGTCAACGACCGAATGACACTCAAAAAAATCGTCATTTTCAAGTGAATGAATTATAGGAATATCACTGCCTCCGGGAGAAAGCACCAATTTGTTGATATTATATTTTTTCAGAAGTGCAGTGAGCAACTGAATGCTTTTTATTGTAGAATACATACGCTTTCCTCCGCTTTAGTTTTTGATAATTCCGGAACCGCCTGTAATCAGAGCGGTTTTGCCGTCAAGAATATTGTTATTCTCCTTTTGTACATACACGGGAACAACATTTTTTGCTTTAAAGGTTTTGATTATGCCCTGTCTGACTTTTTTAGTGTATTTTTAAGACTCAATTTAATCACCGCTGACAAAGGATTTAAGATAATCCAAAGATATTATTGTCTGGTTCTTGATTTTTTCGTTCACATCGTACCAGTTTATTTCGGTTTCTCGGCAGTTTCCGTCAACAATTTCACGGTCGATTCCAAGACTTTTCAAAAGACCTTCGGAGCGGATGTTTCTTCCGCTTTTGTTCTTGAATTCAACAAAAAGATTCTTGTTGAAAATAACAGAAAACGCTGTTCCGTGAAACGAGTTTGTAACAACATATTCGGCATTTTTGAAACAGCCGACAAATTCCTCAACAGTAGGTGCAACAATATAATTTATACCGTGATTTACAGGGTGAGGTGCATCGTTTATGCAGTAAACGGGAAGGTTCTTTTCTTTTGACAGTTTAAGGGCAAAATCCACAAGCGAAACTGCCGGATTAGCCGTAAAAATGAGGATATACGGTTTGTCGATTTTTGAAACGGCAATCTTTTTCCATTCGTCTGCTGAAATCAGCAGGGTAGGATCAAGATGAGTTTCGGCGGTTCTGCCCGTGAGTTCTTTTACAAGCTTTTCTCCGCTCGGTTCACGAACTGAGAACTTCTGAAAACCGTTCAGCCTTTTTTTATATTCATCAATAAATTCATCGGGCAATGTCGGAATGGCAAAGCTTGCCGCATATGAATACTTCTGTCTGTCATCGGCAAATGTCAGAAAATAAGCGGGATCAAAACCGACGCATCTCGGACTCCACACCTGATCGCTTCCCGAAATGAACAAGTCATAATCGCTTTTAAGCTCTCCGATATTCTGCGGAGTATACGACTTTTTACTCTTTACAAGATAGTTATTGAAAAACGACTTAAAAGCGTCTCTGCGTTTTGCTCTTCTCCTTACCATGACACAGCTTTTTGCAAAGGATTTCAGAAGGTCGTTTTTATAAATGCGAAAGGGTTTGTAGTCGGCTGTGATTTTCGGACAGATATAGTCAACAATTTCACACTCTGCACCGAGCGAGGAAACGGTTTTTTGCAATGCATAGCTCTGAAGCACAGCGCCGTAGTTCAATGCACGGTGAAATGTTACAATGCCTACCTTTTTCATTATCTGCTTCCCCCTGATTGTTTTTTGTACAAAAATATCCCATGGGATAAAATATGACCGCAAGAGCCCTCTTTGAAAATGTGTCGGGCATCTTTTTTATTTCGGAAAATCTTTTACCGTTGAGTAAGCCGTCACGGGAAAGTCCCACAAATTGTTTGATAAAGAACTTAGGATTGCTCTTTGCGTAATCCCAACATTCGTTTATAAAGTGGAGTCTTACGAAAATAGTTTCCTTGTGAGCCGAGTAAGCGTTACCTGTCAAAGAATTTTCCTGATCGTTTATGTAATATCGCAACGGTGTGTCAATAAAACGGGTTATATACTTTCTTCCGATATTGTCCCAATAGATATTTTCGGGATAAAAATGAAGTCCCGAAACACACGGATATGGGTTGGCTCTGATTATTTCAAGTTTTGTCATTCCCCACATCTCACCGTCAATTTTATACTTCAATCTCAGGTCAAGGTCGGAACAGTCAAATCGTTCTGACGGCAGAGGACAACCGTTTGTTTTGCCGCTTTCGTTACAGGTGCGGCACGAAATTCCCTTGTATTTTGACCTGTCTTTATCGGGAATTTTGTTCCATTCGTTTATAAATGTTTCAAGGGCGTTGTCTTTTACGCTGTCATCGGAGTCAATCGTTATAAAGAATTCACCCTTTGCAATCTGTGCCGCAACATTTGTTGCAATGTGTTTTCCTTTGTTGGTCTGATATTTATAGGTTATGTTAAAGTCGGGTCTGTCGCTGATGAAATTCTCGACCGTTTCTTTTGTGTTGTCGGCTGAACCGTCATCAACAATTATCCATTCAAAATTTCTGTATGTCTGTCTTTTCAGCGCCTCATATAATCTGGGCAGAGTTTTTGCCCTGTTATATGACGGTGTAAAAACGGAAAAAGTATATTCAGTCATTGCAACCTCAAAATGATAATAATTTAGCTTTTCTTAAACTTCTTCTTAATTTTATCCTTGATAAGAACGAGTTCTTTTCTTGAGAAAATGAGCGGAACGGAAACGGCATATCCTGCCAGTCCGCTTGCTGCACAGAGAAGAAGGAATGACATCCAGCTGTTTGCGTGTACAAAGCTGTTGATAAAGATGAACATGGTGATAACAACAGCAAAGCAGAACCATCCTCTGAAAATAGACCTGTAATATGTTGTAAGCTTTATTTTCAAAATATGTGCGGCGTACAACGGAACAAATACTATCGCTTTAAGACCGATAAAAACAGAGCTGACGCCTGCAATAGCATAAACGCCGAGCGGTGTAAAGTGTATGAGCAGTAAAACGATAATAACCGTAAGAACACCGCACACAAGCGAGATAAGAACGGAGGCCTTGAGCTTGTTGCATACGGTGAAAAGGCTAGAAAGAGTTCTTGTGTGACAGGTAAACAGGTATGAAATACATACAAGCACCGACAAAATCTGAATTATGGTAATTTCGTCCGGAGATTTGGTCGGCTGCCACAATGTATAGAACTTGTTGCCAAACGCAATAAATCCCGCAAGAGGTGCAGTCATGAGAAAACTCATAATCTTTGACGAAAACTTTGTTTCTTCAACAAGTAAGTCCGTGTTGTCCTTTGCATAAAGGATTGTAAATCTGGGAGTGAATATATTTGCAATGGTTGTAATAAGGTTATCAATGCAGTGCGGAACGGTGTTTGCAATCGACAAAAGTCCCATGAGTCCCGCTCCGAGAGTCAGGTTACAGATTAACAGGTCAAGACCTCTGTTCAGAGCTGTGCTGAGATAACCGATTGACGACCAAATTCCTGCGGAAATCAGAACTTTTACCAGCTTGAAACTGAAAAGGTTGAAGTTCATCTTTACTTCCGGCAGAATTTTATTCTTGACTTTGATATTGGTAAGCAAAAGAAAAATTCCGCTTGCAAGTGACGCCATAGCGAGAAAATATACTTTTGCGGGAAAAAACGAGAACAAAATTACTACAAGCAAGAGCTTGAGCGTATTTGACGCAATATCACGGAGGGAATTGATATACAGCTTGTTTTTTACAAATGCCGCAGTAGTAAATATTGCCGTGATAACGCTGATTATAAATGTTGCAAAAGTGAGCGCAAACAATATCTTTACGCTGTCAACAAGATTTTCGGGAACATTCAGTATAAATTCAATGTTGAATGTAATAATTGACGAAACCAAAAGTAAAACGCCGGCAATAATCAGGTCGGCAACCAGAACCGAGCTGAAATATCTTGATGCCTTGTCAATGTTTCCTTTGCTGTATTCAATTGAAATAAATCTGCCCGACATTGAGTTGAGAGCAGATGTTACAATGGTGGCATACTGGACAAAGTTGTTTGCAAGTCCGATAAATCCGTAGGTTTCAGAACCGAGTTCCTTTACAAGATAGGGTGCAAGAACAAAGTTAATTCCTGTTCCTATCAAGAAAGACACTATGGCGGCAACCATATTTATTGCCATTTGTTTACTTGTTGATAATTTTTTCATAATATGACCTTAGTTTTAACTGATTAAAATTTTGGAAAAGCATTGAAGAGCTGTTCTTTCTTCAGTTCAACAACATCCGGATCGACTCTGTAATTATTTTTCACCTCGCTGATTGTAGCATATCGCCGTTTGAACAATCAAAGGGTGTGTGTGTAATGTCAAAGGCGGAGAGGTAATCATTGTACTTGTTTCCGTCACCGAACATATTGTTCGTAAGGGTTATGTGCATATTGGGAATGTGGAAACTGTCAGCAACAATCATACCGTGAAGGCTGCTTGAAATAATGTATTCGCACTCGCCTATTTTTTCGACAACCTTTTTTGGGTTTTCCTTCAGGTCAATAAGCGTTGAATTATTGTAGTTATCAAGAAGTTTTTTCACAACAGGGTGATCCTGTTCCTTAAAGTGCGGGATAATTCCGACAAGATACTTTTTTTCGGGATAAAATCCAAGCCACCTTTCGGCAAGAAGTCCTCCGTCACCTGTCGGCACATCAAGCTTTTTGCCGAGAATATTTTCCATTCTCTGCAACGAAAGTCTGCCCCTCAGAGCGTGTATATGTATATGTCTGAACATCAGCCCCAAATCAAGCTCGGCATTGCCTCGGATAAAGCCCGTACTCCATATGTGGACATTATCATTCATAAAATGCTCAATTTTCTGCTTTGCTCTGATCCTCGGATATGTTGAGTACATTATGTGGTCAAGTGCAGAACCGATTGCAATCAGGTTACAGCTTTTAAGGTCTTTTCTTACAACCTTGATGTTAAACAGTTCTTCAAGCATATCTTTATTAAGAAGATCTCCCATATTCGGAATCGGGGGATACATTATCTTATATACCATTGTATTTTCTCCGTTGTATTATTTGCGCCGTGAGCAGAAGCTCTGATTAAGAGATATAAATATCGGATTTGTCTTGCATATGTATATCAGCGAATAAGTAATAAGCATCCATATCGATGTTGTTGCCCATGGTTCGGTGGAAATCAGAAGTTTTGGAAGTGTTACGCACACAAGCGTACAGCACAACGCAAATTCTGACTTATCTTTGATTCTTGTGCATACAACCTTTGCCGTCAGCGAAAGGCTTGAATATACCGGAATAAGTCCGAATACAATTCCGCCTTCAAAGAGGTATTGGTAGATGTACTGGTGCGGATACGGCCATGAACGGTTTGCCAGCTCACCCGAAACCTTTGAGAAGGTTTCAATGCCGTAGCCGAAAATAGGATTGTTCGCAATTGCGGGTAATGTAAATGCATCAATTGCGGTTCGTCCGTCAGATACATCACCGAGTTCAAGATATTTAATCATTTTTGAAATGAAGCTCGGAACGCTGTTTAAAATACTGTTGCACAAGTCTGCCAGCGAATGCAACAGGGGAAGTGCAAATATAATTATCAAAATTCCGATTACAGAGAAGACAATAATGAGCGACAGCTTAATCGCAGACAATTTTTTGCGTTTGTCGTCATCGTATGCGTTTATGACAAGCACAATGGCACAGCAGGCAAGACAGAGAACAGCGCCTCTGTTTGCAAACAAAACAATCTTAACCATTATGTAGAGGTTGTATATATATGTAAGCTTTATGAGAAGGTTCGACTGCTTTCTGTACAGCTTAAAATGTATCATGGCAACGATAACAGGTGATAAAATTGCGTAGATATTTCCCATATATGCCTGATTGTATTTTACATACTGGAGAACAAAAAACAAATTTATAACCGGCAGGGTCATAAGGGAAAGATAGAGAATATACCGCATCACAAGTTCCCCGTCAAGCTTTTTGCCTATGACATAAATCGGTATTATTGCGTAAAATATGAATTGAATCACATCCAGATCGCAGTTATTTCCGTGAAAAATGAGGGAATAAAGATACCACAAGGTTACAAAAGAGAGAAAGAACATAACAGGAAGTTCTATAGTCACTTTCTTGTAGTAAATTATTTCCGCAAAGATTATTGTAAGTGCAATTACCAAAATTATGAAATTGTTATGAAAATCTTTAAAAGCCGGAATACGAACGATTGTACCCGTGATGGTCTGTGCTGAAATCATCATGGCTACAACAAAGCTGTTAAGTTTTATGAAAAGCCGGTCTTTTGAGTTTTGAAGCGTGTTTTCCATAAATTACCTCGGTTATTTTCGTAGAATAAAAGTCATTCCGTCTTTAACAAACAAAAACAGAGCCTTTGCCGGATTGGAAGTTTTAAACGCCCAATGCATAGCCTTTTTCAACTGCTTTTGTTTTAAATACGCCTTGCCGATTTCCGTATAATGAATGTTGTACAATCTTTTTTGTTCTTTCTCGGTGAATTGTTCAATAATTGGTTTCATTTTATTAAGATAATGAAGTCTGTATTGTTCATAAAGCTCGCCCTTCGGCATATTGCGGTCAAGCTTGAACTTTTCAATGCAGACATCACTTATGCAGGCAACCCTGCAGCCGCAGGCAACACGGGCAAAAAATTCAAGATCCTGATGACGCTTAAATGATTCGTCCCATTCCTTTACATAGTCAAGCACACTTCTTTTAATCATAATTGTACTTGAACAGGCAATTATTTCGTTGCACAAAAAGCGGTAAAGAAAATTGTCGGCATTATCCGCTTTTACAATACGGTCGGTGTTCTCGGTCATATGCTCCAGAAACGAGCCGTAAATCATTGCGTAATCATCGGGAAGCTTTTCAAAGCAGTCAACCTGTTTCTGCGTTTTGTCCGGAAGAAAGACATCGTCATCATCAAGAAAGCCCAAATAAAATCCCTTTGATGCTCTGATTCCTGTGTTTCTGGCGGCAGAACCGTTAATATTCTTTTTGTGTACAAGATATTTTACATTTTCAAATGTTTCGTATTTTTTCATTTTTTCGGCAGTAAGCAACTGTTCCGGTTCATTTTCGCCGTTATCGTCAACAACGATTACCTCAATGTTTTTGTATGTCTGGTTAAGAACGCTGTCAACGGCAGAGTTGATCTTGTCGGCACCTTTATATGTAGGAATGATAACGGAAACGAGCTGTTGCATTTATACCACCTTAAAATGTTTTTGCTGTAATTATAAATTTTTTTGTGCGTGTCTTGCTCTGAGTGTGCGGTCAATGTAGAAGTCCTGAAGAAGCTTTGCCGTGTTGCATACATCGAATCCGGCGTCTGTAACCTGTTTCTGACAGTCCTTTCTTTCGTATGCGCCAAGCACATCAAGCAGGTTTTTGCCCATACATCGGCAGAGTTTGAAAGCGAAAGTCGTGTTACATTGTCCGTAACAACAGTTTCATCGGCAATAACATCGCTCATAACAATCGGCAAGCCCGAAGTCTGGGCTTCAATGCCCGTAAGCGGCAAGCTTCCCATAATGACGGAAAAAGGAAAAGGTCAAGCGCCTGATACAATACGCTTGTGTCCATAACGCCTGTAAAAATCACATCATTTTCAAGACCGAGTGCCTTTGTTTTAGCTTTTATATCGTCCTCAAGCTTTCCTTCACCGCAGAGAACAAGAACCGTGTTCTTATTCATCCTGTGAATCTCGTTAAAGACATCAAGAATAAATGTATGGTTTTTCGGCTGTGCAAAACGGCTACATGACCGATGACGATTTTGTCGCCGACGCCGAGCTTTTCACGCATATCTCTGCGTGTCTGTTCGTTATATTTGAATCTGTCTGTTTCAATGCTGTTGTTGATATATTTTACTTTTCCGTCCTGAACAGCCTGTTTTCCGAACAGCCATTCTCCGGCAGGCTTTGAGCACATAAACATATCCGTGCAATGTTTTTTGATGAACATTTTTTCGTAAAGAAAGAAGAAATATTTCAGATTTACGACAGTTTTCGCATTGTGAGCATGTGCAATTCTTGTCGGAATTCCTGCCTGATGAGCATAATCAAGCGTCCAGAGTCCCAGTTCCTGATGAACATGAAAAACTTTGTACTCCGGATGACTTGTGAGAATATTCATACATTCCTTTTTGTATTCTCTCATATGCAGGGGATTAAACGGACGGGTTCTGTAAACTTTTCCGCCGTATTCTCTGATTTCCTTTTCGTAATAACCCTCCTGCGGTCTGTGAACGAGAAAATCAAATAAAATCTGTTCCTTATCAATATGTCTGTATAAATTCATTACGAGGGTTTCAATTCCGCCCGCATCCATCAGCACGATGTTGTGCAAAACTCTTATCGGTTCCATACTGACCTCCGTATCATTTTTTGATTTTATGCAGTGCAGGAAGTATTTTGTCATGAACAATTCCGATTGAACCCGCAACAAAGCCCTGTGGCAGAATATTGAACATCTTGCCGCCTAACTTCTTGACGGCACTGCGGTTGTCTTTCCACAGCGGTGTGTCTGCCCATTCACTCTTTTGCTTGTAATCAAGATACTGTTTTATCATAGGATGATTGTTGTTTTCAATCCACGGCCTTGTTCCGTCCATAAAACAGGTCGTAAAATGAACAATACAGGGGTTGGAAACTGCATCAAGCACCTGCGATTCCGTATAATACCGGCTGACTCTCTTGGCTTTTTTCGCATTTTTATAATTGAGATAAAAAACAATTGAGTAGGCGTTGTAGTTGAGCGGAATAAGAAGCTTGTCCTCGTTTGTAGTGCAGGCATTCAGTACAGGCTGGTCAACAAAGGAGAGATGACGGTGATTCTGTATAAACTTCTTGAAATTTTCTTCAAGCTTTCTTCTGCGGATTTCCGCAAGATTTAGCATAATATTGCCTGCGCTTATATATATGTCGTCGGGTTTCATTCCGACTTCCGTTTTATAGCTGTCACCGATACATTCATATGCACCTGCAACAATCTTGTCTTTCATATCAATGTTCCATAACGGCTCAAGAGAGGACATTATCATTGTGTCGCAGTCAATGTGGATAACCTTGTCAACCCATTCGGGCAACATACTTGAATAAAAAAGTCTTGCAAATGTGCTAATATTCCATCTTCCGATGTTGATTGATGAGTTTGTCAGCTTTTCAATATCGGAAATGGGAATAAAAGTAATCTGACGGTTAAATTTTTGACACATTGTTGTGAATTTGTCTTTGTTTTCCTGCGACATACCGTTTTCAATCAGGAAAATATTTAGTTCGTCAACAGATTGGTTGTTTTCGAGCAGGGAATACATTGATATACCCGCAACCATCGAGTAGCTGTCCGAACTTGAATAAACCACATTCATTTTACCCTCCGGGGCTTATATACTAAAACTTATTTAAGATACATTTCCTCAAATTTCTTGAATGATTGAAGATTTTTATCTTTGTCGGCAATAATAAGATTTTCAATACCGCCGATTTCATCAAACGGCCATTCAACTCCCAAATCCGGATCGTTGTACATAATGCCGTCATCATATTCGCCGTAGAATTTTTCACCGCATTTGTATGAAACAACAGACGGTTCAAGCACAAGATAGCCGTGTGCAAAATGTTCAGGAACATAGAGCTCGTTCATATTTTCTTCGGAAAGGTAGAATCCCTGCCATTTTTTGAATGTAGGTGATTCGGGACGGAGGTCAACGATAACATCAAAAACCTTGCCCTTAATGCACCGTACCAGCTTTGCCTGTTCGTGAACTCTCTGAAAATGAAGCGCACGAATTACACCCTTGTGAGAAACCGTGTAGAAAACCTCGGCAAGATTGTGTTCAAGGCCGTTAGCCTCAAAAACTTCCTTTGAGTAGTCCTTTATAAATGCACCTCTGATATCGGTTGCACAGAACGGTTTGATGAGGTATGCACCCTCAAAGTCCGTATTGCAAAATTCAAATTTCTGTATCATTAAAATACACCTTACTTTAAAAAACTAATTGAGTGATTTAAGCCATTCCATTGTTTTTGAAACGCCTTCGGCAAAAGAAACCGAGGGCTTGAAATAACAGTCTGTTTTAATATCGGCTGTATCAAATGCCTCAAGCGGCATATTTATTCCCGTAAAAGGTACATCGCCGAAAATCGGCTTTGCTTCGGGGGCAAGCGTCTGTTGCATTTCAAGAATAAATTCTTTAAGAGTCTTGCGTTTCCGCTGCCGATTGTATATTCCTTGTTAGGTTTACCGTATTCTCCGATTGCCTCAAACGCTCTTGCAACATCGTCAATATAGATGAAGTCATAGTTCTGTGTTGCGGCGGTGAACTGCAACGGCTCATTTGCAATGATTTTGCGAATTGTAGAATTTACAAAACGGGGCGAAAGCTCACCAACACCGTATGCGTTTGTGATAACTGCCCAACAGAGGTCAATTGAAAGGCTGTTTGCAATCGGCTTGCAAATTGCTCTTGCAATCAGCTTGCCTGCACCGTAAATGTACGGAAGTCCGGGCTTGCTTTCCTGAGTGTAAACAGCGGTGTAGGTTTCTTTTTCCATTATTGAACCGGCATTTACAAACTTTTTGCACTGCATTTTGTCGGCTGTTCTTAGAGCACGAGCGGTCCACAGGGCATTTTGCAGCTGAACATTTTCATCGCATCTGAGCGATCCTGCCGAGCCTACCCATGCAAAGTGGTAGAAAACATCAATATCTCTGTCGGAAATCATGTCAGCCAAGGTTTCAATCTCATCAAGCTCGCAATACACAATTTCAATGCCGCTGAGATTCTTTATGTTATCAATGTTTTCGTTTTCATCCTTAACAATGGCAAACACCTTTATACCGTCGGCACAAAGTCTTTTGCAAACATTTGAGCCGATAAAACCGTTTGAGCCTGTTACAATTGCCTTTTTCATAAGTAAACCTCTTTTTATATTTGCCGTATGATTATTTCAGAAATTCTTCAATCTGCTATCCATACAGTCTCTTACATTGCCGTTTTCCATATAACAGCATGACCATTCGACCGTTTTTTTCACTGCATCATCAACATGCCAATGAGGTTTCCAGCCAAAAACAGTCTTGAGTTTTGAGCAGTCAAGCTTGAGAAAATTAGCCTCGTGGACTGCATTCTTTTCACTTTTGTCAATCCGGTTTATATTGCCGGCATATTTTACGAACAAGTCAACAAGTTCGCCTGTTGTTATGCAGTCGCACTCGTCAGGACCTACATTATAACAGTCTGCAAACTTAATGTCCCCGTACTGGGCTTTTGCAATCATAAGATATGCATAAAGCGGTTCGAGAACATGCTGATACGGTCTTGTGGAATGCGGATTGCGGACGATAATATCCTCGCCCTTTTCCAAGGCTCTCACGCAGTCGGGAATAATTCTGTCGTTTGCAAAATCTCCGCCGCCGATAACATTTCCTGCTCTCGCTGTAGAAATCGCCGTTCTTCCGTCGGCAAAGAAAGAATTTTTGTAGCTGTGGGTTACAAGTTCCGAGCAGCTTTTGCTGTTTGAATACGGATCAAACCCGTCAAGCGGTTCGTTTTCACGATATCCCCATTGCCATTCCCTGTTTTCATAAACCTTGTCGGTTGTAACATTGAGAAACGATTTCACACAGCTTGACTGCCGTACACACTCAAGAATGTTGACCGTTCCCATAACATTTGTTTCATATGTATATGCAGGCATTTTGTAGCTGTCACGCACAATCGGCTGAGCCGCAAGATGAAGTACAATCTCAGGCTGTGCCTCATCAAATGCCTTTTTAAGCGAATCAAAATCACGGATATCCCCGATAACCGACTTTACATCGCTCTCGATATTTGCAATCTCAAAAAGTGACGGTGAGGTTGGCGGATTAAGCGAATAACCCGTTACATCCGCACCGGCATTTGCAAGCAGTTTGCAGAGCCAACTGCCCTTGAATCCTGTGTGTCCCGTAATGAACACTTTTTTACCCTTATAAAAATCAAGCATCATTCCGACCACACTTTCCAAGGAGCAGTACAGTCGTTCCAAAGCTTTTCCAGACGCTCCTTGTCACGCAATGTGTCCATACACTGCCAAAATCCGTTATGCTTGCAGCACATAAGCTGACCTTCTCTTGCAAGCTGTTCCATCGGCTCACGCTCAAACATAACTGTATCGTCTTTTATATAGTCCAAAACCTTCGGTTCAAGCACCATAAAGCCTGCGTTAATCCAGCCTGAGTCAATATCGCTTTTTTCACGGAAAGCTTTGACTTCGTTGTTTTCGGCCAAATCAAGCACACCGAATCTGCTTTCGGGTTTTACGGCTGACATAGTTGCAAGCTTGCCGTGTTTTTTGTGAAAATCGAGCAGAGCGTTTATATCAACATCGGAAACACCGTCGCCATAGGTCATAAAAAACGGTTCGTCTCCGATAAAATTGCGAATCCTTTTAAGTCTGCCGCCCGTCATCGTGTTAAGACCTGTGTCAACAACAGTAACCTTCCATTTTTCGGCTCTTTTGTTATGGACGATAATCTTATCATCCTGAGTAAAATCAAAGGTGATATCGGATGTATGAAGAAAATAGTCGGCAAACCATTCCTTGATTACATGCTGTTTGTAACCTGCACATATGATGAACTCATTCACGCCGTAGTGGGTGTACAACTTCATAATGTGCCACAAAATAGGCATTCCGCCGATTTCAATCATTGGTTTCGGTTTGAACTGGGATTCCTCGGAAATTCTTGTTCCGTATCCTCCTGCGAGTATAACTGCTTTCAAAACTCTGCCTCCTTAAACAGCACCCTCACCCTTGAAAACAGAGGTGATAGTTTTGAGAATAATTTTCAGGTCAAAGCAGACAGAGCGGTTTTTGATATAGCAAATCTCCATTGCTCTTCTGCATGCATATGAGGTACAGCTTCTGCCGTTTGCCGCCCGGAAACCCGTAAGTCCCGGCTTTACGCTCAAAAGCATGTCACGGTAGTTGCCGTAAATTTCAGTTTCAACCTCCATAACGGGTCTTAGTCCTACAATAGAGATGTCGCCTTTTAAAATATTGAAAAGCTGAGGCAACTCGTCAAGGCTTGTTCTTCTCATGAATTTGCCGACCTTTGTGACTCCGGGATCGTTTTCAAGCTTGAAATTTCTTTCGTACTCAGCTTTCTGCTCGGACGAGCATATGATGTCAAAAATCCGTTTAAAAAATCATAAACAGGCTTTTGTTCAGTTGTATGTCCGCTTGATGACGCACTTTTGTTTATGCTTTTTACGGATTCCATTTTTCCCTCTGTGGGCAGGACGAGCCTGTTAGTTTATGTTTGCAAAGGCGGTTTGGCATCAGTCATTTGCTGATGCCTTGTAATATCCGCCGTATCTTGAGTAATAGCTCTTGCCTTACGGGTTTCGTGAGGCTTTACACGGTTAAGAATAACACCGAGAATTTTTGCATTGGTTCTTTTGATAACTTCAACTGTTCTTGAAAGCTCGGGATATGTTGTTGAGTTATTTCTTGCAATAATAACAACACCGTCAGACGCCTTCATAATAGGCAGGGCGTCAATAACAACGCCGATTGGCGGTGTATCGAAAATAATGTAGTCGTAATTTTTTTCAAGAGTTTTGATAAGATCAAACATGGATTCACTCGCAAGAAGCTCTGACGGGTTCGGCGGAATAGCGCCGTATGTAATTGCCTTGAGATTCTCGATTTTTGTATCCTTTACAATATCCTCAAGTGAACATTCCTCGTTGAGGTAGTTTGTAAGACCGGGAGTAGGTGTGATTTTTAAAGCTGTGTTAACTCTCGGACGGCGAAGGTCACATTCAACAACGATAACCTTTGTGCCAACCTGCTGAGCAAGAGCAGATGCAACATTGATTGAAGTTACGGTTTTGCCCTCACCTTTTGTTGAAGAAGTAAAGGCTACCTTTTTACAACCCTTTTTGAAAATTGAGTATGCGATGTTTGTTCTTGCTGTTTTGTATGATTCACGAACCTGAAAGCCAAGTGCCTCGGTGTCGATTGAACGGTCGATTTTAGTCTTTTTCATTGCAGTTTCACTCCTTTAACAATTAATAACCCGATTCGTAGTCACCGTACTTCTTTTCGGCTGCCTTCTGATTTGAAAAATATTCAAAGTCGGGAATAGCGGCAAGCAACGGAAGGTCAAGAACGGTTGTCATTTCATCATTGTACTTGATTTTAACATCAAGGAAGTCACGGACGAATGAAATGATGAGTGAAATAATGAGACCTGCGGCGAAAGCTATCATAACATTTCTCGAAACATTCGGGGATGTAGGAGCTTTCGGTGTTGTAGCCTTGTCAACAATTTTAAGCTTTGCATTGTCCTTTACATTGGCAATTGTATCTGGTGCAATTTTTGCAATTGCGTTGCCTATGTTTTTTGATTCGGACGGACTGCCCGAATTTACAAGCGCCTTAAAAACCTCGGTATCTTCAATGCTTTCAAACTTAATCATTGATTTAAGCTGTGACGCCGTGTATTTTTCGTTGAGTTCCTTTGAAACGGAATTGTAGAAAGAATTTGAATCGAGCAACTCGATATAGGTGAGAACAAGGTTCTTTGCGTAGTTGATACTCTGATAGTCGTCATAAGCCGACTGGCTTTTGTAGTTGGTTTCAACATAAAGCTTTACGGTTGATGTATATGTTTTCTGAACCAAAAATGTTGTTACAAAATATGACGCAGCCGCACATAAAAGCGACAGCACCGCAATAAACACAATATTTTTCTTGATAATTCTCGTTATGTCCTTGAATGTTATCTCCATTAAATTACTCCTCTTCTCGGCTTTTGTACGCTTATGGCAAGATAATGCCACAGTCGACACGAAAGTGCTGTAGGCGAAAAACGGCACAAAAGCACAAAATACTTTTAAACATGATACTCCTATTATATTTTAAATCAGTAAAAAATCAATATGAACAAAGGCTTCAATAAAGAAAAAAGATGTCTTTTTTTGCAGAATATGCAATTACTCTGATTTTTCATATGTACAAAATACACATAAAATATGTGATTATTTTGTTGCAGTTAGCCGATAAGTATATAAAATAACGAGCTGAAATAAAGCTCAGGTAAAATTTGCAAAAAAAATAAACAAAAATATGGCGAATAACCGACAAATTTTCTACTTAAATATTAGTATGTCACAATATGTCATAATAAGAAAACAATTACAGAAAAAGGTGTAGGGTAAGCGGATAAGGTCTGCACACGAATATTTGTAAAAGAAGGAATTTATAAATCGGCAGGTGTATTTTTATGTAAAAGGCAAGTGTACAAATGAATTAAAATACAAGATTAGAAGAAAACTATGCAGTGCATAAATGATTTAAAACGGCATAATGCACAATGAAAATGCCTGATTTGACAAAAGGATTGTAATTTTTCCGAATATAACAAATTTTTATAATAAAATGCTTTACAAAATGCGAGATGTGGTGTATAATACTGTACAAAGAAGTTAAATGGTGAAGTTTTCCATTGTACTCCCTGCAGTTTTCGGCTTGCAGATGCGTATATGCCAATGAATCCGTGAAGCTTCTTGCTGATGAAAACAAAATAAAATACAAGGTGGTATGAACTATGAAAAAGTTATCAGCAATGTTAGTAGCGTTCATCCTTGTTGCAGCAACTGCTTTCACTGCTTTTGCAGCAGGAATCAATGACAGCGAACAGGCTGTCCTCAACGAACTCAAGACATCTGTTAAGATGAACGGTTCGGAGATGGTTATTCCGAGCGAGTTTGTAAACCAGGCTGAAAACTACTTTAACACAATCGATATGACAGCAGATGAGTCATCTCAGATCGTTGCTATTCTCAAGAAGGGCGAGAGCTTCCTTGAGAACTCAGGTGCATCTAATATTGCAGATCTCACATTTGCTCAGAAGCAGACACTTCTTTCTTACGGTAAGGAAGTTGTCGGTGTGCTTGATATGACAATGTCATATGACACATCTTCAAAGAAGCTTACAATTTACGGCAAAGACGGCAAGGTTGCATTCTCAGCTGTTCCTACACTTACAAAGGCAGGCAGTGTTCAGGATAACAGTGTTATCAAGACAACAGGCGCAGAGGCTGACTTCAGCGGCATTATCGCTGTTTCCGCTGTTGCATTTGTAATGGTAGCAGGCGGTGCTTTCTACCTTGCAAAATCTAAAAAAGAAAAGAGCTTGATTCTAATGTCTGATAAAAAAATCAGACACGGTCATAAATCAAAGAATGGGAAGAGTTTTATAATTCTTCCCATTATCTTTTGTTTGATAACATATCTTGTGCTGTATCTTGCTTTTGTTCCGTCCTTTTCACCTGTGATTTCGGCAGTAGGTATGTTCTTCTCAGATAATGAAAAGGATTATTCAACAGAGTACGATAATATTTTTGTGCCCGTGTCAGAAAACTCAACCGTTCCTACCGTTACAAAAAAGGATTCAAACGGTCAGGAAAAAACTTATGTTAAAAACGACTCCGTTCAGTACCCTAACTACGGAAATCTGTTCGGTGAGCTTATAATCAATGACTGCAATGTTGACGCAAATCTTTTTTTCGGTGACAATGATGTTGCGCTCAGAAACGGTGTTGGCATTTATGCCGGAAGTTTTGTCCCCGGTTACGGCGGAACAATCCTTGTTGCAGGTCATAACAATACTTATTTCAACGGCCTTAAAAATGCAGCAGTCGGTCAGAAGGTTGAAATCAAGACAAGCTACGGTAATTACATCTATGAAATCACCGACACGGCTGTCAAAAAAGCGACTGACAGAACCGCATATGACCTTTCGGCGGATTATGAAAATCTCATAATGTATACCTGCTATCCGTTTGATGCACTCGGTCTTACAACACAGAGATATTTTGTGTATGCAAAGTTAGTGTCGGGTACTCCGATTGATAAGGAGGCGAACTGATGAATTCTAAAGTAAGACATATTATTTACGGAATAATTTCGTTCGTTCTCTCGTTTGTACTGTTTTTGATTTCGTTTGCAATAGTTCTTCAGTCAACAATCCTCAACCCATCGTATATTATGGATAATATGAATACGAGCAACTATTTTGTTGACAAGCGTGACGAAATCAAAGAAAGCCTTGTTAACCTCGGTTATGCGTCGGGACTTGATGAAAAGTTTTTTGAAAATGTTGTTGACGAGGTGACAATTCACGATAATACACAGGCCTATCTCAACAGCTTTTATGCAGGCGAGGAGGCTAAGATTGACACAACAGCGTTTAAGCAGAAATTTAACAGCGAGCTTGACAGTACATAAGTAAGAATAATCTCAAGGTTGCAAACGATGGAGCAGAGAATATCTCATCAATCAGGCTGCTAACATTTATGCGGCGGCGCTCAGAATACCGCTTTTTACCACACTTTCTGCTTATCTCATTGCATTGAAAAATATGATGCCGTTGATTATCGGCGGTCTTGCCGTCCTTGTCGCAATTCTATGCGTAATCATCATCTTTACAAATAGTTGGAAGCACAGAGCGGTAAGGTATATCTGTTATTCAACATCTGCGGCATTCCTTACGGTTGGTATAATTCCGGCGGTGTTGCTTTCAACAGGCTATATGAGCAAGATTAACATTGATTCAAGGGCGTTCTACAATCTCTTTGTTCAGAGTATGAACAATATTCTTATCGCCCTTGCAATCTGTTCTGCAATCTTTTTTATAGTTTCGATCGGACTTTTCTTTCTGCACAAGAGTATGCGCAGACACGCAAGTGAAGAATGATGAAATTGAAAGTTGAAAATTGAAAATGTAAAATTACGGTCGAGAAGATAGTTTGCAAATGCAAAACACTGTCTTCCCGACCGTTTTTTATATGAAAGTTGTTGTCTGTTAGTAGTGGCGAACCGTGTTCGCCACTACTAAAATAATGAAAAAATAACACGGTCGGATTTCCAAACGGGGATTCCGACCGTGTTGTTTTATGAATTAATCATCAATATTGTAAAATCGTTTTGCGTTGTCACAGGTGATTTGCAAAAGTTCGGAAATGCTTATATTGCGCAGAGATGCGATTTTTTCAGCGGCATAGATAATCATAGAGCTGTCGCAACGCTTGCCGCGGAACGGCACGGGCGCCATATACGGAGCATCGGTTTCAAGCAGAAGTCTGTCAAGCGGAATTTCCGAGGCAACCTCAAGGCTGTGACGGGCATTTTTGAATGTAACAACACCGCCGAGGCTGATGTACATTCCCATGCGAACCGCTTCACGCATAAGCTCAACACTGCCCGAAAAGCAATGAACCAGCGCATTTGGTTTGTATTTTCTCAGAAGATCGTACACATCACCGTGAGCTTCACGATCGTGAACTATAAGCGGCATTTCAAGGTCAAGAGAAAGCCTGATCTGTTCCTCAAAAACACGCTTTTGCAAGTCTTTCGGAATGTCCCAATGATAATCAAGCCCTGTTTCGCCGATTGCGACAACCTTTTTATGTTTTGAAAGCTGTGCAAGCTGTTCAAGATAATTGTCCGGAATATTTTCGAGATTTTCGGGATGAAATCCGACTGCGGCATACATAAAATCATATTTTTCGGCATATTCAATGCAGATTTTTGCCGTTTCAAGGTCAACCGCATTGTTGACAATTCCGCACACACCCTTTGTGTGAATGTTTTCCAAAAGTTCAAAACGGTCATCGTCAAACCATTTGTCATCATAATGTGCGTGTGCATCGAAAATGTTGTTGTAAAGTGACATCGGTGTGTCTCCCTAAAAGTATGGGCGGTCATTGACCGCCCACATTGATGAATTTATATGTTCATACACATATGTTTTGATATAACATATGTGTATTCAATTTTGCACGCAATGCGTGCAATCGTGTGCAACGCACACGAACTATGCTACGCTCGGGCATAATATGTTTTTATATTGCAAACTGTCTACCCGACCGCAATTTTCAATTTTCCATTTTCAACTTTCAATTTTAAAAAACTTTCGCTCGGGCATTGATAGTTTTTAATTTATTAAACTGTCTACACGAACATAAATCAACAGATTTTTGAGCCGACAGGCATATCGTCAACAAAAACAACCTTTAAATCGTCGCCGTGAACTGCAGAAAGAATCATACCGCAGCTTTCAACACCGCAAAGCTTTGCCGGCTTGAGGTTCTGAACAAGAATAATCTTCTTGCCAATCAGCTCTTCGGGCTTGTAGTAGTTTGCAATACCGCTGACAACGGTCCTGTCCTTTACACCGTCAAAAATTGTGAACTGTAAAAGCTTTTTGCTCTTTTTAACGGGTTCGCAGGTCTTAACCTCGCACACACGGAGGTCAACCTTGGCAAAGTCATCAATGCCAATCTGTGCAACACCCTCAAGCTCTTCACGGAGTGCCTTTGTTTCTTCACTTTCACCCTCGTTGTTCTTGATAATGCTGTTGAGTTCTTCAATTTCCTTTTCAACATCAATTCGTGGGAAGAGTGCATCTCCCTTGTGAACCGTGACATCAGCAGGAAGTACACCGAACTTGTCGCAGTTTTCGTAGCCGGCACACTTTTCACAAGCGCCAATCTGCTCAAGAGCCTTTGGCATTGTTGTTGGCATAAATGCCGAAAGGAGGGTGCAGGCAATGCGGATTGCCTCAAGAAGGTTGTAGAGAACCGTTGCGAGTCTTGCTTTCTTTGTTTCGTCCTTGGCAATAACCCACGGAGCGGTTTCATCAATGTATTTATTTGCACGGGAAACAAGCTTGAATATTTCGGCAAGTGCGTTCTGGAGCTGAGTCTTGTCCATGAAATCGTCAACCTTTGCACGGAGCGATGTTGCGGTTTCGATAAGGTCATCGTCAAATTCGCCGCTCTCACGCTCTGTGGGAAGTGTGCCGCCGAAATATTTCTGAACCATTGCAACTGTTCTTGAAACAAGGTTGCCAAGACCGTTTGCAAGGTCGGAATTGATACGATTAATCATAATTTCGTTTGAGAATGAGCTGTCTGCACCGAGAGCCATTTCACGCATAATGTGGTAACGGATTGCGTCAGCGCCGTAACGCTCGCCGAGTACAAACGGATCAACAACATTGCCGAGTGACTTTGACATCTTCTGTCCGTTGAAAGTAATCCAGCCGTGAACGGCAAGATGCTTTGGAAGCGGAAGGTCAAGAGCCATAAGCATTGCAGGCCAGATGATAGCGTGAAAACGCATGATGTCCTTTGCTACCATATGAACATCGGCAGGCCAGTATTTGTCAAATTCGTCAAATTTTTCATTCTTGTAGCCGAGAGCGGAGATATAGTTTGAAAGTGCGTCAATCCAAACATAAACAATATGCTTTTCGTCAAATGTAACCGGAATGCCCCATTTGAAGCTTGTTCTCGATACGCAAAGGTCTTCAAGTCCCGGCTTAATAAAGTTGTTTACAAGCTCAACCGCTCTTGTCTTTGGCTGTAAATAGTCTGTTTCCGTGAGGAGCTTTTCAATTCTGTCGGCAAAAGGTGACATCTTAAAGAAGTATGCCTCCTCCTTTGCCTCTGTAACCTCTCGTCCGCATTCGGGGCATTTGCCGTCAATAAGCTGGCTTTCTGTCCAGAAGCTTTCACAGGGGGTGCAGTATTTGCCCTTGTATTCTCCCTTGTAGATGTAGCCCTTGTCATACAGCTCCTTGAAAATTTTCTGAACTGTTTCAATGTGGTAATCGTCTGTTGTGCGGATATATCTGTCATAGCTTATGTTCATAAATTTCCATAAGCCTTTAAAGGTTTTTACAATTTCGTCAACATACTCTTTGGGAGTAACACCCTTTTCGGCAGCCTTCTGTTCAATTTTAAGACCGTGTTCATCCGTACCCGTAAGGAACATAACATCGTATCCCTGCATTCGTCTGTAACGGGCGATAGAATCGCACGCAACGGTGGTGTAGCAATGACCGATGTGGGGATTGCCTGACGGATAATAAATAGGCGTTGTAATGTAAAATGGTTTTTTCTGACACATAGTATTTGTCCTCCCTAAAATTCAGCAAATGAGCTATAACTGTAATTATACCAATTATTGCATATAATTTCAAGAGTTCATGGGATAAACGGAGAATAGTTAATTGTTGTATGTTTCATTTAAAGACAATTACTTATGATTCATTTCGGTGATATTACTGTTTGAATTCATAAATAATCGTGTTAAAGTGTCGGGTTAAAGTGAAATAATGCCGAACTGCGCAAGTGTGTAGGAAATTAAGATGAACACAAGGCAGATTGGAGCTATATATTTAATCATAACATCAAACAAAGCCCTTCTGCTGAAACGCTCGCCGTTCCTTGTGACTTCGTCTGCAATAGTCTTTGGCTTGATAACCCAGCCGATGAGAATACAAGTGCAAAGTGCGACAATCGGCATAATAATGCTGTTGCTCAAGAAGTCAAAGAATGTAAGGAAGTCCATTCCGAGAATCTTAACATTTGACCATATACCGTTGCCGAGTGACGACGGAATACCCATAATAAGGCAGATGCCGATAACGATAAGACAGGACTTGATTCGTGTAAGCTTGAACTTGTCCATAAGCGAAGAAACAATTGCTTCCATTACGGAGATTGAACTTGTGATAGCTGCAAAGAATACAAGAATAAAGAACAAAAATCCGATGATTACGCCGGCAGGCATTTCGTTGAATACCTTTGGAAGTGTGATGAACATAAGTCCGGGACCGCTTGCACCAAGACCTTCTTCACCGCTGAATACATAAACCGCAGGAACTACCATAAGACCTGCGAGAAGTGCAACGGCTGTGTCGAAAATCTCAATTTGGTTAACCGACCTTGTGAGGTTTACCTCATCTTTTGTGTATGAACCGTAGGTTACCATAATTCCCATTGCAATGCTCATTGAGAAGAACAGCTGACCGAGTGCCGCCGCAAATGTCCAAATTGACAGTTTGCTGAAATCGGGAATGAGGTAGTACGAAACACCCTCCATTGCGTTTGGGAGCGTGAGTGTGTAGATTGAAATTCCGACTGTCAGAACAAGCAGAACAGGCATCAAAAATTTGCTCAGTCGCTCAATGCCCTTGTTTACTCCGAGCATAATTACCACTGCACTCAACAGCATAAATATTAAGAAAAACACAATGGGTGACAACGGGTCGGAAATAAAGTCCGAGAAAAAGTTGTCCTGTGCCGCAGGGGCAACAAGCCCCTGTGCATAAACGCACATATATTTTGTAACCCAACCGCCGATAACGCAGTAGTACGGAATAATGATTGTAGGAACAAGCGTTGCAAGGTAGCCTAAAAACGAAAATTTGCTGCATAGCTTTTTGTAGGCGAGAATCGGACTTAGCTTTGTTTTTCTGCCGATTGCGATTTCGGCAGTCAAAAGTGAAAAGCCGAATGTAAGCGCAAGGATTATGTAGATAAAGATGAATGTTCCGCCGCCGTACTTAGCTGCATAATACGGAAATCTCCAGAGATTTCCCAACCTACTGCACTTCCCGCAGCGGCAAATACAAATCCGAGTCCGCCGGAAAAGCTTCCCCTTTTTTTACTCATGATAATTACCTCTCATTTTCTTTAGAATTTTTTAAAATCTGTAAATAAAACAATCAACGCAAGTATAACATAATACAGAGATTAAAACAATATTTTTTGAAATTTTTTGAATATTTTGCAAAAAGAAAATTTTGGTTTTATCTTTGCGAATTTTGTCAAATCTATTGCAAATCAATTTTATTTGTGTTATTGTAAAATATATGTAAAGAATGCGTTACCAAAGGTAAAATTTAGTGCAATTCGCTTGAAATAATCCGTTTCGTATTTTATACTTAATCAGATATATTAAATTGGGTTATATATCAGTTTTTATGGTGGTGAATTATATGTCAAATTCAAAAAACAACAATAAAAAAACATCCGAAAAAGCAAAGCTTATGTCAAAATGGCAAAAGATGCCTTATACTAACAGAGAATTAAGCTGGGTTGACTTTAATGCAAGAGTGCTTGAAGAGGCGTTCAAAAAGACCAACCCAATTATGGAAAGATGCAACTTCCTTTCAATTACGGCATCAAACCTTGACGAATTTTTTATGGTTCGTGTTGCAGGTGTGCTTGACCAGATTCATCACGGCAGAACAAGCCGTGACGCATCGGGCATGACTCCTACAGAGGTTATGGACGGACTTGTTGAAAAAATTCACGAGTTTGCCAAAAAGCAGTACAGCTGTTACAACCGTTCAATAATTCCGTCACTTCGTTCGGCAGGCATTGTGTTCAAAGAGGCTGACGAGCTTGACGGCGACCAGAAAGCGTTTGTTGAGGAATACTTTAAAAAAGTAGTTTTCCCCGTATTGACACCTATGGCTGTTGATACAAGCCGCCCGTTCCCGATGCTTGCAAACAAAAGCCTTAACATTGCGGTTCGCCTTACAAATGCCGAGAATGAAGAATTTTTCGCATTGGTTCAGGTTCCGTCAATTCTTCCGAGATTTCTTGAGCTTCCGACTCACGAGGGCAGAGCGTTTATTCTGCTTGAAAAAATAATCGCAATGCACCTCGGCGAGCTTTTTGAGCTTTACAACATTAAGCAGTACGATCCTTTCAGAATCACCCGAGATTCCGACCTTGACATTGACGAGGATACCGAGGATCTTATGGCTGAAATTAAAAAGTCAATCAGAAAGCGTAAGAGAGGAGAGCCTGTTCGTCTTGAATTCGGCAAGAAATGCAACCGAGAAATTCGTGAATTTCTTGTTGACGCTCTCGATGTTACGGAGCATGAAATCTACTTTCAGAGAGGTCCTCTTGACCTTACATTCCTTTCAAAATTTGCCCACATCAAGGGCTGTGAGGATATGTGCTTTGAACCAATCGTTCCCGTAAATCCGCCTGCGGAATTCTGCGGTTATGATGATATTTTTGAGGCTATCCGTGAAAAGGACAGACTTGTGCATCATCCTTATGAAAGCTTTGATGTTGTGGTTGATTTTGTCAAAAAGGCGGCAACCGATCCGAATGTTCTTGCCATCAAGCAAACCTTGTACCGTGTCAGCGGAAATTCACCGATTGTTGCGGCTCTTATCAAGGCTGCTGAAAACGGCAAGCAGGTAACTGTTCTTGTTGAGCTCAAGGCGAGATTTGACGAGGAAAACAACATTCAGTGGGCAACAAAGCTTGAAAAGGCGGGCTGTCATGTAATTTACGGTCTTACGGGACTTAAAACCCACTGCAAAATTTGTCTTGTAGTAAGAAAAGACAAGGACGGAATCAGAAGATATTTGCATATGGGTACGGGTAACTATAACGACAGCACGGCGAGATTCTATACCGATATCGGTATGTTCACCTGCCGTGAAGAATACGGTGTTGACGCATCATCACTCTTTAATGTGCTGACAGGTTACTCAACTCCGCCTGAATACAACAAATTTATCGTTGCACCTCACGGAATGCGTCCGTTCTTTGAGGCTATGATTATTCAGGAAACCGAGAACGCAAAGCTCGGACTTCCGGCCAAAATTACCGCAAAGGTGAACTCGCTTGTTGATCCTGAAATCATCAGCCTTTTGTACGATGCGTCAAACGCAGGCGTAAAAATTGACCTCATCGTAAGAGGTATCTGCTGTCTTGTTCCGGGGGTTCATGGATTCAGCGAAAACATCAGAGTAATTTCAATTGTCGGTCAGCTTTTGGAGCATAGCCGAATATTCATATTTGAAAACAATTCAAATCCGCTTTACTATATGGGAAGTGCCGACTGGATGCCGAGAAACCTCGACAGACGAGTTGAACTTGTGTTCCCTGTTGAGGACGAGGATATCAAAAAGCGTGTGCAGGAGGTTATCACGGTTTCATTTAAGGATACCGTAAATGCACGCCAACAGCTTTCAACAGGTGTATATAAGTCTGTTGACAAGCGTGGAAAACACAAAACAAATTGTCAGAAATTCTTTTCAAAGCTTGCGTTAAAGGCTCAAAAGCAGGCAATGAAAAAGACATATGCGAGCACTGTCGGAACTCCGATTGTACCCGTTGAAGTGAAAAAGGAGGACTCCGAACAATGAAAAGAGTAGGCATTTTAACAAGCGGCGGTGATTGTCAGGGACTTAACGCAACAATCCGTGCTGTTGCAAAAACACTTTATAATCAGCTTGGCAATGATGTTGAAATCATCGGCATTATTGACGGCTACAGAGGTCTTATCTACGGCGAAACAAGAAAGATGAAACCCGAGAATTTTTCGGGTATTCTCACAATGGGCGGTACGATTCTCGGCACATCAAGACAGCCGTTCAAGCTTATGCGTGTTGTTGACGAGAACAGCGTTGACAAGGTTGAGGCTATGAAGAAGAACTACAAAAAGCTTGGCCTTGACTGTCTTGTTGTACTCGGCGGCAACGGAACTCAAAAAACCGCAAATCTTCTTCGTGAAGAGGGACTCAATGTGGTTTCGCTTCCTAAGACAATTGACAACGACCTTTGGGGTACAGACAAGACATTCGGTTTTCAGAGTGCCGTTGATATTGCAACAAATGTAATCGACTGTATCCATTCAACCGCAACATCTCACGGCAGAGTTTTCATTATTGAGGTTATGGGACATAAGGTTGGCTGGCTCACACTTTATGCAGGTATTGCAGGCGGTGCGGATATTATCCTTATCCCCGAAATTCCGTACGACATCAACTCGGTTATAAAGACAATCAAGTCAAGAACCGCAGGCGGTAAGAACTTTTCAATTCTTGCAGTTGCCGAGGGTGCAATTTCAAAAGAAATTGCAGCTTTGCCTAAAAAGCAGAGAAAAGCTGCTGTTGCAGAGATGAAATATCCGTCAATTTCCTATCAGATTGCCCATGATATTGAGGAGGCAACAGGTCAGGAAACAAGGGTTACAGTACCGGGTCACTTCCAGAGAGGCGGCAGTCCCGATGCCTATGACCGTGTGATTTCAACTCGTTTCGGCGTTAAAGCCGCAGAGCTTATTATCAATAAAGACTACGGCAAAATGGTTGCCCTTGTAAATAATAAGGTAGTTGCCGTTCCGCTTGAGGATATCGCAGGCAAGCTCAAGAGCGTTCCGAAAGACAGCGAGGTTGTTGAAACAGCAAGAAAAATGGGCATCAGCTTTGGCGAATGATTTTCACCTTTTGGTTGACATATGCCTTTGTTATGATAAAAATGAAATCACAATACAGGAATATATTTCACTCATCAAGAAAAAACAGGAGTTAAGGCTTAATGGCATACAATGACAATTCAATTAACAGAGATGTAATTTTAAACTATGCCCTTAGCACATACGGAACAGAACCCGAATATCCGTGGGAGAACAGTCCCGATAATGCGGTTCTGCGGAATATGATGTCGGGCAAATGGTACGCAATAATTATGTGTGTCAAAAGGCAGATTTTAGGGCTTGACGGCGATGGCTTTGTCGATGTGATGAATGTCAAGTGCGATCCGATTCTTGTCGGCTCACTCAGAATGAAAAACGGATTTCTGCCAGCCTATCATATGAACAAGGACAAGTGGATAAGTATTTTGCTTGACGGCTCTGTGACCAAGGAAGAAATCTTTCCGCTGATTGACGAAAGCTACAATCTTGTTATGCCAAAGGCTAAAAAAAAGCTCAAAAAACTGACATAATAATCAAGTCGGAAAATCGGTTTTACAATCGGTTTTCCGATTTTTTGTTGTTTGGGCATTAATTGTGTGCAGAAAAGTTGTCTGAAATCTTGCAATGAACGCCTGCTTTTGCTATAATCGTAGTATGTATATGAAAATATGTGCCACGCAGAATGAACGGGGTATTAAATATGAAGTCAGATTTTAAGAAAATTTTTAGGAAAAGAATACTTCCAACCGTACTTGCGGTTCTTGCATTGTCGGTTTGTTCAATAACCGCCTTTGCGGTAGGAGAGGACGATCCGCAAACTCCCGATCCTCAGCCCGATCCCGTAGTGACGGAGTATGTTCCCAATGAAACCGAACCGCAATACACAGAGCCGATTTATACCGAGCCTGTTTACACCGAAGCGCCTACGACCGAGTATGTTGAGCCCGAAACGGAAGAACCCACAACTGAGTATGTTCAGCCCGAAACGGAAGCTCCGAAACAGGAAGAAACGCAGTATCAGAATCAGTATGTTGAAACTCAGGCGACCGATTCAACGGAATTTCAGGCTCCGACAATCGCAAAAACAGTCAGCGAAAAAAAGTATTCCACAAGCTACACGGCGGGAATCGTTTCATGGATTTGCGTAGGTCTTGGAGTAGTTGCAATTGCGGTTGTAATGATCAGCACAAAAGTCGGTGCAAGAAAAAGAATAAGGTAACAGCATTAAATGTGTAAAAATATGGATAATCTTAACATCGGCGGTGTTCCGCTGAAATCCCACGCAGTTCTCGCACCCATGGCGGGGGTAAGCGACAGGGCCTACCGTGAGCTTTGCGTAAGATTCGGAGCGGCATACTGCGTAAGCGAAATGGTCAGCTCAAAGGCGCTTTCTTTCAACAGTAAAAAGAGCGAAGAGCTGATGGAAATTTCAGACTTGGAGCGTCCTTGCGGGATTCAGATTTTCGGTGATGATCCGAAATGTATGGCTGATGCCGCAAAGCACGCACTTGAAAACAAACCTGATATTATTGATATCAATATGGGATGCCCTGCTCCGAAGATAAGCTCAAACGGCAGCGGAAGTGCATTGATGAAAAATCCTCTGCTTTGCGGAGAAATTGTCAAGGCTGTGACAGCCGTTACCGACATACCCGTAACCGTAAAAATCCGCAAGGGTTGGGATGATGACAGCGTAAATGCCGTTGAAGTTGCAAAAATCTGCGAATCGGCAGGTGCGGCGGCAATCACCGTTCACGGCAGAACAAGACAGCAATATTACAAGCCTCCCGTTGATTATGATATCATAAAGGCTGTAAGAGAATCCGTCAGCGTTCCCGTAATCGCAAACGGAGACATTGACAGTGCCGAAAGGGCAAAGAAGGTTATGGACATCACGGGCTGTGACCTTGTTATGATCGGTAGGGCAACGCTCGGAAATCCGTGGATTTTCTCGCAGATTAACGCATACCTTGAAAACCCGAATGTTAAAATTCACACTCCCGACCTTGAAGAAAGGCTCGGTGTAATGATTGAACATATCGGCAAAATGGTTGAGTACAAGGGTGAGCATATGGCAATGCTTCAGGCAAGAAAACTTGTAGTCGGCTATTTCAAAGGCATGAAGGGTGCGGCAGCCTTGAGAAATGAGGCAGGAAAAATTAAAACGCTTGATGATTTGTACGAATTAAGGCAAAAAGCCTTTCGTTGCAATGACATAAATTCAAACAGGATACACAGTATCCTAAAATAAAAATATAAGGGGAATATAACAATGAGTGAAAAAACAAATATCGCTACTCTTGATTACCTCAACGAGTACGATCCCGCAATCGGTAACGCAATGACAGACGAGCTTAAAAGACAGCGCAGAAACCTTGAACTTATCGCAAGTGAAAACATCGTTTCTCCGGCAGTTATGGCTGCAATGGGCAGCTTGCTCACAAACAAATATGCCGAGGGTTATCCGGGAAAGAGATACTACGGCGGTTGTCAGTGCGTTGATGTAGTTGAAGAAATTGCCCGTAAGCGTGCGTGTGAGCTTTTCGGTGCCGAACACGCAAATGTTCAGCCTCACTCAGGCGCTCAGGCTAACACAGCGGTATATTTTGCAATGCTTAATCCCGGTGATACGGTAATGGGTATGAACCTTAACGAAGGCGGTCACCTTACACACGGTTCACCTGTTAATATTTCAGGTAAATACTTCAATTTTGTTCCATACGGTGTTGATCCCGAAACGCACAGAATTGATTATGATAAGGTTCTTGAAATTGCAAAGGAATGCAAGCCTAAGATGATTGTTGCAGGTGCGTCTGCATACCCAAGAATCATCGATTTTGCAAAGCTCCGTGAGATTGCCGACGCAGTAGGCGCATATCTTATGGTTGATATGGCTCACATTGCAGGTCTTGTTGCCGCAGGCGTTCATCCGAACCCTGTTCCGTATTGTGAGTTCGTTACAACAACAACACACAAAACTCTCCGTGGTCCTCGTGGAGGTCTTATCCTCTGCCGTGAAGAATTTGCAAAGCAGATTGACAAGGCTATCTTCCCCGGTACACAGGGCGGTCCTCTTATGCATGTTATTGCCGCAAAGGCTGTTTGCTTCGGCGAGGCATTAAAGCCTGAGTTCAAGGAGTACGGCAAAAAGATTGTTTCTAACTGTAAGGCTCTTGCAGACGGACTTCTCAAAAGAGGCAACAAGCTTGTTTCAGGCGGTACGGACAACCATGTTCTTCTTATGGATCTCCGTGATACAGATGTAACCGGCAAGGAGCTTGAGGCTCGTCTTGACGATTGCTACATCACAGTAAATAAGAACACAATTCCGGGCGAACCCCGTTCACCGTTCGTAACAAGCGGTGTAAGAATCGGTACTGCCGCTGTTACTACAAGAGGTCTTAACGAGGAAGATATGGACAAGATTGCCGAGTACATCACCCTCGTTCTTAACGACTATGAGAACAGCAAGGAAAAGGTTAGAGCAGGTGTTGAAGAAATCTGCAAAAAATATCCGCTTTATGAGTAATCGTGAGTAATAAATTACTCAGAAAAAAGTAAAAATGAATAATTAAAAAGTCAGTCGGTTGGTATATTACCAACCGACTGCTTTGCTGTTACAGTTTGTAATATTAAAATATATTATGCCCGGGCGGAAGTTTTTTAAAATTGAAAGTTGAAAATGGAAAATTGAAAATTGTGGTCGGGCAGACAGTTTGCAAAATGCAAATCATTGTCGCCCGACTGTTTTTTTATATATAGAAGTTGTGTTTAAATGCAGGGGAGAACCGTGTTCTCCCGTTCGTGTGCAAAATTGTGTATACCAAATTAAAACATAACATTCATTACATCAAAAAATATGTAGGCAAACAAAAAGACCGAAAAATTGCTTTTTCGACCTTAAATTAATTTTGATTATTCTGTTTTACTGTCGGAGGCGGTGGGGATTTCACCGTGTTTTTCTTCAAAATCCGCAATTTCATTTTTAATCAGATGAAGAAGATACCAATTCATTGACCTGTCATCATACTTTGCGACATACTCAAATTTACGCAACAAATCTTCATCAATGCGTAGTGACAAATGTTTTGGCTTTCCCGTCATAAAATTGCACCTCAAATGAACCTATTATGGGTTTATTATAAGTCCTTCTTGTGCTATAATGTAAAAGTGAACCCATAATGGGTTCATAAAAAGAGGGAGTGCTTTGTTAATGAAAATTGCTGTTATCGGTTCAAGGACGCTTACAGTCAGAGATCTTGAAAAATATATTCCAAAAGATACAACAGAAATCATTTCGGGAGGTGCAAATGGAATTGACAGATGTGCAAAGGAATTTGCGGTAAAAAACAATATCAGATACACGGAATTTCTTCCTGAATATAGAATACATGGAAGATATGCTCCGCTGAAACGCAATCTTGAAATCATTGACAATGCAGATTTTGTTTTGGCTTTCTGGGACGGAAAAAGCAGGGGTACTAAATTTGTTATAGATAATTGCAGAAAAATAAATAAACCGATAAGAGTGTTGATTAGCAAAGGATGTTTATAACATAATGTTATTGCCACATATTACATAGTGTTTTCGTCACTCAAAAGTTATGCGTACAAACAAAAATGCATCGGAGCCTTGTTCGGGCGACCGATGCAATTCATTTATCATATTATTTTTTCAAAAGTTATACCATAGGAAACCACATCGGAACTACGGTATTGAAAATAAGGACAGAGCAGATTCCGCAGGTTAAGCCTAAAATCATACCGGCGATAACATCCGTAAGGTAGTGAACACGCAGATAAATTCTTGAAAACGCAATCAACATTGCAAGCATAAGAATCGGCATAAAGGTTATGACTTTGCAGCGCATAAGTGCAACCCCGACCATTGCAAACGATGCCGTCGTGTGACCTGACGGAAACGAGTAGAATCTCGGTCTGTCAATAAGCTGTTCGTCATCATCAAGGGTGTGGCAAGGTCGCACACGCTTTACTATATGCTTGATAATAATCTCTCCCATAAGGTGAGCCCACGCAAGTCCGAACACAAAGTTTGCACCTGTTGCCCTCCAGTTGGAGTTTATAAGAAACGGCAGGCAGATTGCCCACCATACAATACCTGCATTGCCTGCACGAGATGCAGTAATCATTATTTTGTTTAGTGCCGGCTTATGAATTCGGGATATGTTATCAAGTACCCTGTTGTCAATGTTTTGAATTCTGCCAAACATAAACACAACTCCTGTTCGTAATATTTATCCTGTCTGTCACAAAATATGCTTGCAAAACAGGCTGATTCAGCATTCTATCATTACTCATACAGGTTCATTATAACACATTAAAATTCATTTGAACAGATATTTTGCAAAAATTTTACTTAATTTTCAGATTCACCAAATGTGCAATTGACGGGATATTTGCTCCCTGTCCGCTTGATGTCGGACTCATGAGTGCACCCGTTGCCATAAACAGGATGTTTTGAACGAGTCCGTTTTGAAAATCGTCCATAATTTTTGAACAAAGAACCGATGCGGCGCATCCGCAGCCCGAACCGCCTGCATGAACATCCTGATTGGAGCGTTCAAAAATCATCAGTCCGCAATCGTTGTGTTGCTTCCTTATATTGATTCCGTCACGCTCAAGCAAATCATAAAGTGATTTACTGCCGACTTCGCCCAAATCACCCGTAATAATCATATCGTAATCCTCGGGCGATGTTTTGGTATCCTCAAGATAACATTCAAGGGTCTGAGCTGCCGCCGGAGCCATTGCCGCCCCCATGTTATTGGCGTCGCTTACACCGAGGTCAACTATTCTGCCGACTGTCGCTCTTGCAACGCAGATTCCTTTTTTAAGGCTTTTCAGAATGCAGCTTCCCGCACCCGTAACTGTCCATTGTGCGGTTGGAGTGCGAACTCCGCCGTATTCAAGCGGAAAACGGTACTGCCGTTCCGCCGACGCAAAGTGTGACGAGGTGACGCAGGCGGAAACTTTTGCCCCACCGCTTTCAATGGCAGATGCCGCCATAATAAGACTTTGCGCCATTGTTGAACACGCTCCGTACTGTCCAAGATACGGGATTCCGAATTTCATAAGTCCAAAGCTTGATCCGATGCATTGGTTGAGCAAATCTCCTGCGAAAACGCAGTCAACCTCGTTTGCGTGTGTTTTTGAACGCTCCAGAGCTTTTTCAAGAGCTTCGCCCTGAAACATACTTTCCGCTTGCTCAAAGGTGTCACAGCCGTCATAGCTGTCGTAAATAATCTTGTCGAAATAGTTTTTAAGGGGACCTTCGGCTTCCTTTTTTCCGACAACCGACCCCCAGCCGGCAATAACAGGCCGGCTTTCAAAAGCAATTGTATATGCACCTGTTCGTTTTATCATACAAAAACTCCCTTCCGCTTTTATTATCTGCGAAAGGGAGTTTTTTATTATTATCGGAAGTTGTTTTGCTTAATTATTCTTCGCCTGATTCAGGTTCTGTAGGCGTCGGTTCGGGATCGGGTTTTGGCTGTGGCTCGGTTTTTGATTCCGAACTTGACTGGCTTGATGAACTGTGGCTCGATGAACTGTGGCTCGATGAGCTTGATGATGAACTGTTGCTTGAATGACTTGATGAAGAACTGCTTGAATATGACGGTTCACTGTATGATGACTGTGAACTTGATGAGCTTGAACTGCTGTCGTCATTCTTCGGAACTGTTTCATCCGGGATTACAACATCATCACCGTATTTTGCACGGGGATCATTGTTGGCATCAATGAAAACATATCCGTTTTCGGTATCATAGGTTGATGAACCGAGTGACTCGGAATCAATCTCCTTGCCGTCCTTGTAATAAACTCTCCAAGCCTTTACCGTGTAGCTTGAACTACCCTGATTCGTGAGCTTGTTACGAGTCATAATAAGGTCGTATGAATCCGATTTCCAACCCCAGAATGAAACATAAAGTGTGTTGTCAACAACCTTACACTCAAGGAACATCTGGTAATCTGTCGGGTTAGAAAGTTTAAGGTCAAGGTTGCCGTAGTCGATTGTTGCGTCAAGACCTGTGGGAACATAGCTTGATGCCCACTTGTGACAATAACGCTCCTCAACCTTCATGTTGGCTCTGACAGCCGCATTGTAGATTGTTGAACTTGACTGACAGATACCGCCGCCGATACCGATGTCGGACTTACCGTTTGAAATTACACCTGCCGGCTTGTAGCCGAGAGATTCAAGGTTTGAGTTGCCTGTGCATTTGTTGAATGACCAAGTTGCACCGGGTTCAATAACCGAACCGTTGCAGGCTTTGAGCGAAACACGCATATTTTCTGTTCCGTTTTCCGTATTGGTGGAAACGGTTTCGTATGTTGAAAGAAGAACGATGTTTTTCTTTAAATCGTCAACCGTGATTTTTGCATTTGTTTTTTCAACATCGGCAATAATTCTGTATTCGCTTGCACCGCTTGCAAACACACCCTTAAACTGATTTGCAAGGTCTGTTTCGTTTACTTTCTGTCCCTGTGACGCCTCTGTATATTCAAAACGCTTTTTGGCATAGGGGTGGAACTTTGAAACTCTTGCGTTCTCAGCCTCTTTGTAATTTTTCTTTGCAACCTTCTTTGCTGCTTCGTCAACACTTTCTGCGATTACGGTAGCTGTTATCGTGTAACTCTTTTTGCTTGTTGAAGTTTCAACAGACGGATCGGTTGCTTCATTTTTGATTTCATTAAGTACAGACTCAATGTCATAAGTATATTTGAAATCCTTTTCGGTCACTTTACTGATGACTCCGTTTACATCAACCGAAATGTCAAGAGGCTTAATAAAGCTTTCTTCCTTTTCTTCAAGAGCTTTTTTTGCCTCGTCGTATGTTTTTCCCGAAATTGAAACACCCGAAACGGTTGTTCCGTCAGGAAACTTAAACTCACCGGCAATAGCCTCCTCAACGCTGTTGAACAGGTTTCCTCCGAAAATGCAGAAACCTGCCACACCGAGAGCTACTGCAACTGCGGCAACGGATGAAATGATGATTGCAAGCTTTTTCTTGCTTTTCTTTTCGCCTTTAGCCATACGACCGCCCGATGAATGTTTTCCTTTCTTGTTATCAGACTGTTTGTTGCCGTCGCAGTTGATGTCAACAAGATCTTCATCAACAACAAGAATATCGTCCATAAAATTCCTGTTCAAAAAAATTCACCTCATATATACCCAATAATTGCCCTTTGAAAACCTACTGCATTTGATTTTCAAAAAGGAAAACGCTTTTATTACTTTCTTTAATTACCCTATACTGAAATATATTACAGTACAGTTTTTATTTTACAATACAATTTAAAAAAAATAAAGTGTGAAAACACAAAATTTAGAAATTATTTTTATAGAAATTTAAGTCCTTTTTACCAAAAGATTTTAGCAATATTTCCGACTCATATTCCGAGTGTGAATTTTTACCGCCTTAAAAGCTCGGAACAGTTGCCCAATTAAAAAACACAAACGAAAATTTAATTGTTTTTATTTAAAATTCAGATGAAATGCAAAAATAATCTATTGAAATACTTGCAGATTAAAAGTATAATAGTAAAAGCACCCCTGTGTGCAAAACCGTTTTCGGTTATTTTGAATTACGGAGAACTGATATGAAAATAATCATCTTCACAGCATCAACAGGCGGAGGGCACAAGAGAGCCGCTGCGGCTATTGAGGCAAAAATAAAAGCAGTCAGTCCCGACACGAAGGTCAAGGTTATTGACGCCATGAAGACAATCGGCAGGGTATATGATAAAACCGTTTGTGACGGCTATCATTTTATGGCAACGAAAATTCCAAAGGTTTACGGCAAATTCTATAAGATTACCGACAGAAGAACCCTTATGTACAAGGCTGTTATGCAGTCCAACACAATGATGTCGGCAAAGCTGCTTGACACAATCAATGAATACAAGCCCGATGCAATTATTATGTGTCATCCGTTTGTTACAACAATGGTTTCAAAGCTTCGCCGTCAGCACAAGATTGATGTTAAGGCAATCAGCCTTATAACTGACTATGACGCACACAGAACATATATTGTTCCGTATGTTGACGCATATGTGCTTGCAGAGCCTGATATGGCGACAAAGCTTATTGATGAATACGGTGTTGACAAGAGCATAATATATCCGCTCGGCATTCCGATTTTTGACCGTTTTACAGAGCCTTTTGACAAAAAGGCGATTTGTGAGCGTGAAGGGCTTGATCCTAACAAGCCTACAATTCTGCTTATGGCAGGTTCTTTCGGTGTTACAAGCGTGCTGAGCTTCTACAAAGCTCTTGTGGAGCAAGCTCCCGAAATGCAGTTTATTGTTATCACCGGCAGAAACATCAAGCTTTTTGCAAACCTTGAAAAGGTAATTGAAGAAACGGGTATGCAGGACAACACAAAGCTTTTGTACTTTGTAAAAAATGTTGAGGATTATATGCACATCTCTGACCTTATTGTTACAAAGCCGGGCGGACTTACCGTTACCGAAAGCCTTGCCTGTTCGCTTCCCATGGCAATCTACAGCGCATTTCCGGGTCAGGAACGGGACAATGCGGAATTTTTACTCAACAAGGGTGCGGCAATTATGCTCCGAAAAAAGACAGGTGCAGATGATATCGTAAACCTTGTTAAAGACAAAGAAAAACTTGATGAGATGAAGGAAAAGTGCAGAGAGTTGCACCGCCCCGATTCGGCAGAAAAAATATTCAGACTGGCGCAAAAGCTTTGTAACGATTCCAAAGGAGGAAATGACAAATGATGAAAAAAGCACTCTCTGTTGCATTGTGTCTTCTTATGGCAGGCACGGTGCTTACTGCGTGTTCAAATCCCGATGAATTTTCGGACAGCGAAAATCTTTCGCTGAAATACACACGCTCCGACAAAACCGATGATACATTCAATTATGCCGACGGTGCAAAAACCGCCCCGTCATCATATGATACCTATTCCGCAAAAATAACCGATTTTGAACTCAGGCTTTTCAGAAACCGTCACAAAAGCGGTTCGTATGTATTTTGTCCCGCAAATGCGGTTCTTAATCTTGAGGCTATGGCTAACGGTGCGTCGGGCGATACTCAGGAAGAAATCACCAATGCACTTTGCAGCGGTGTGACGCTTGAAAATATGAACCAATGTGCGTCATATTTTGCAAGCCGTATTCAATCGGTTGCATCTTCGGATAAATCGCCCGAAAGCTCGCAAAGCTCGGAAAAAGATTCCGAAAAGAACAGCGACAAAAGCTTTGTAAAGCTTTGCAACTCGCTGATTTCAAATGACAATGCCGACATTATGACAGGCTTTTTGCAGACAACAAAGGACTATTATGATACTAATGTTCTGCGTTTTAATTTTTCGGACAGCGACGCTTTGAAAAAGCTTAACAAAAAATATGCCGATTTTACAAACAACGGTTCTGTCTTTGAAAATCTTGACACAAAGCAGAGTGTGATTTCACTTTCTGCGACAGATATCTGTGACAGATGGCTTAATCCTTATGCACAGACCGACATTGAAAAAGGTAAATTTAAGTCGGCTGACGGTGAAAAAGAAGTTACATATATGACCTCAAACGAAACATATATGAAGACAAACAAGGCGACTGCCGTTATGAAATATTTCTCGCAAACACCTCTCAAAATGATGGTTATTATGCCGAACGAAGGTGTTTCGCTTGATGATTACGCAACCGATTTTACGAGCCTTGAATACACAACATTGCTTGACAGCGTTGATGTGACCAAAACAGCCAAGGCAAAAATTCCTGAATTTTCAGTCAGCGGAGATAAGTCTGCAGAAAATATAACGCAGATTGTTGAAAAAAGCGGAATCAATTCATCATTCACGGCTGACCGTTCAAGATACAAGAATCTGAGCCGTTCCGATGATATTGCGTTCAGCGCAATGTATGACATTGCTCCGTCGCTTTCAATTAACGCAGGCGGTATCGGCGGAACACAGTCAAACGGCGACAAGGCAGAGCTTGAGAAAAGAACAAAAGAACTTTCAAAAACCGATGTGACGGTAGAATTTAATCGTCCGTTTATGTTTGTTATCCTCGACAACGAAAGCGATATTCCGCTGTATATGGGAACTTTTACTGGCTAATCTTTAGATTTTAATTGAAAGTTGAAAATGGAAAATTGAAAATTAAGGTCGGGCAGACAATTTGCAAAACGCAAAACAAGGTTGCCCGACCGTTTTTTATATGAAATTTTCGGATTGTTCGTAGGTGCGTTCATCGGACTTGAAAATGAAAAAACGGTATGATATAATAAATCGTATATATGTAACAACGGTGTTGCGGGCGAAATATGCGCTGACCGACACACCTAAACATAAATTTCGGAGGGATATTATTATGGCTGAAAAAACTGTCCGTACACGATATGCACCAAGCCCGACAGGTTTTATGCATGTCGGCAATCTGCGTACTGCTCTTTATGAGTACCTCGTTGCAAAATCACAAAACGGCAAATTTGTTCTCAGAATTGAAGACACCGACCGTGAACGCCTTGTTGAGGGTGCGGTTGATGTTATATATGATACAATGAAACTTGCGGGACTTAAACACGATGAAGGTCCCGATATCGGCGGTGATTTCGGTCCTTATGTTCAGTCCGAAAGAAAGGATATGTATCTTCCTTATGCCGAACAGCTTATAAAAGAGGGAAAGGCTTACCGTTGTTTCTGCACAAAGGAAAGACTTGAAAAGTTACAGGAAGACAGCGTTGGCGGTGGTTATGACAGACATTGCCGTAATCTTCCGCAGGAAGAAATTGACAGACTTCTTGCCGAGGGTACACCTTATGTAATTCGCCAGAAAATGCCGATTGAGGGCAGTACAACATTTACAGACGCAGTTTTCGGTGAAATTACCGTTGACAACAGCGAACTTCAGGATCAGATTCTTATCAAGACTGACGGCTACCCGACATACAACTTTGCAAATGTAATTGACGACCACACAATGGGCATTACTCATGTTGTCCGTGGTTGTGAATATTTAAGCTCCACACCGAAATATAATCTTCTTTATGAAGCATTCGGATGGGAAATCCCGACATATATCCACCTTCCGCTCATTATGGGCAAGGATGCCGACGGCAATGTTTCAAAGCTTTCAAAGCGTCACGGCGCAACAGGCTTCTATGACCTTATTAACGAGGGCTACCTCCCACAGGCAATCATCAACTATATTGCACTTCTCGGCTGGTGTCCAAAGGATAATCAGGAAATCTTTACCCTTGCAGAACTTGAAAAAGAGTTTGATGTAAGCGGTATCAGCAAGTCACCGTCAATTTTTGACTATGACAAGCTTTCATGGTTCAACGGTGAGTATTTAAAGGCTATGACTCCCGAAGAATTTACGGATGTTTGTATGCCATACTATAAGAAGGTTTTCGGTGACAGAGAAATGCCTTTTGAGAAGTTTGCCGAAATTCTTCAGAAAAGAACTACAAAGCTTACGGATATTCCCGAAATGCTCGGTTTCTTTGCAGAACTTCCCGAATATGACAAGGAGCTTTTCGTAAATAAGAAGAGCAAGACTAATCTTGAAAACGCTCCCGTTGTATTGCGTGAGGCCTACGAAAGATTAAAGGCTCTGCCGACATGGGACAACACTTCAATTCACGATTGCCTTATCAATATGGCGGTTGAAAAAGAGCTTAAAAACGGCACAGTTATGTGGCCTGTAAGAATTGCCGCAGCAGGCAAAACAGTAACTCCGGGCGGTGCTGTTGAAATTCTTGACATTCTCGGAAGAGAAGAGTCGCTCAAAAGACTTGAAATCGGTCTTGAAAAGCTCGGCGCATGATTCTACTGACGGAGGTACACGGCAAATGGCTGATGAAATAAAGAATGTTGAGGGTGAAGCTGCCGTTCAGGGCAACTTCATCTGGGATTTTATAAAAGAGGATACTGCCGAGGGCGGAAAATTTGAGGGTAAAAAGGTTCACACCCGTTTTCCTCCCGAACCGAACGGCTATCTTCACATAGGTCATGCAAAGGCTCTTTGCATTGACTTTGGTACTGCCGAGCATTTCGGCGGAATCTGCAATCTTCGTATGGATGATACCAACCCTACAAAGGAAGATGTAGAATATATTGACGCTATCAAAGAGGATATCAAGTGGCTTGGTTATGATTGGGACGACAGATTTTTCTATGCATCACAGTATTTTGATCAGATGTATGAATTTGCCGTTGAGCTTATCAAAAAGGGACTTGCATATGTTTGCGAGCTTACTCCCGATAAGGTGAGAGAATACAGAGGCGACACACAGACACCTGCAAAGAGTCCGTATCGTGACCGTCCTATAGAAGAAAGCCTTGATTTGTTTGAAAGAATGAAAAACGGCGAATTTGAGGACGGCAAAATGACTCTCCGTGCAAAGATTGACCTTGCGTCGGGTAACTTTAATATGCGTGATCCTGTTATCTACAGAATTAACAGACTCAAGCATCACAGAACAGGCGACAAGTGGTGCATTTATCCTATGTATGACTTTGCTCACCCGATTGAGGATGCTCTTGAGGGTATTACGCACAGCCTTTGTTCACTTGAATTTGAGGCTCACCGTCCGCTTTATGACTGGGTAATTAACAATATTTCCGTTCCGTGCAAGCCAAGACAGATTGAATTTGCAAGACTCGGAATTAACAACACGGTAATGTCAAAGAGAAAGCTCCGTGAACTCGTTGAAAAGAACTATGTAAGCGGTTGGGACGATCCGAGAATGCCTACACTCTGCGGACTTCGCAGAAGGGGTTACACACCAAAGTCAATTCGTTCGTTCATTGAGCAGATTGGCGTTTCAAAGGTTAATTCAATTGTTGAATACGGCTTTCTTGAGCATTGTCTGCGTGATGACCTTAACGAAACAGCAGAGCGTACAATGTGCGTTTTAAAGCCTGTTAAGCTTGTTATTACAAACTATCCTGAGGGACAGAGCGAAGAATTTGAGGTTGAGAATAACCCGAATCGTCCTGAGGACGGCACAAGAAAGGTTACTTTCAGCCGTGAGCTTTACATTGAAGAAACCGACTTTATGGAAGAACCCGTAAAGAAGTATCAGCGCCTTTATCCCGGCAACGAGGTAAGAATCAAGTCTGCATACATCGTAAAATGCACAGGCTGCAAAAAGGATGAAAACGGCAATGTTGTTGAGATTTATGCAGAGTATGATCCCGAAACAAAGGGCGGAAATACTCCCGACGGCAGAAAGGTAAGAGGCACAATCCATTGGGTTGACGCTAACAACTGTCTTGATGCGGAAGTAAGACTTTACGATAACCTCTTTACGGTTCCGGACCCAGATACAGGCGACAGAAACTTCCTCGATTATCTTAACGAAAATTCACTTGAAGTTCTCACAGGCTGTAAGGCTGAAAAGAATATTGCAGGTGCAACGGCTCCGAAGAGCTATCAGTTTATGCGCCACGGCTATTTCTGCATTGACAACAAGGACAGTTCACCCGAACACCTCGTATTCAACCGCAGTGTAAGCCTTAAAGACAGTTTTAAGAAGTAAAATAAACAAAGGGCGGTCTTTTCTTTGACCGCCCGCTTTAATAAGAATTTGTGTTCGTTAAATATGTTTTGATGTAATCAATAATATGTTTAAATTTGAACACAATGTGTTCAATCGTGTGCAATACACACGAACGGGCGGATGGTAACCGCCCCTACCGGGTATTAATATGATGAAAAAAATACTTGTAACAGGTGCGTCCGGCGGAATCGGTTCGCAGACTGCTGTCGCTTTTGCAAAATGCGGCTGCGATGTTGCGTTGCATTACTCGAAAAATTCCGAAAAAGCCGAAAGCCTTGCCGAAAAGCTTACAAATGAATACGGCATAAATGCCTTTGCTGTTCAGGCAGATGTTTCCGATTATGAAAGCGTTTGCAAAATGTTTGACAAAATTGACAGCCGATTCGGTAATCTCGATGTACTTGTCAATAATGCAGGCATCGCACAGCAAAAGCTGTTTACCGACATAACTCCCGATGAATGGAAGAAAATGACGGGGGTTAATCTTGACGGTGTTTTCTACTGCTCGCAACAGGCACTCAAAAGATATATGATTAAAAACCACAGCGGTGTTATTCTCAATATCAGCTCAATGTGGGGACAGGTCGGTGCGTCTTGTGAGGTGCATTACAGTGCGTCAAAGGCGGGTGTAATCGGACTTACCAAAGGTCTTGCCAAGGAGGTCGGTCTGTCGGGAGTGCGTGTCAACTGTATTTGTCCCGGTGTGATTATGACCGATATGATGAAAGGCTTTGATGAGCAGACCGTACAGGAACTAAAAGAGGAAACTCCGCTTAATATGCTCGGTATGCCCGATGATATTGCAGAAACTGCCGTGTTTCTCTGCAGTGACAGAGCAAAATTTATCACGGGTCAGATTGTCGGTGTAAACGGCGGAATGATAATTTAATATCAGTACAGAAAAACGGTCGGGAGATAAATCCCGACCGTAATTGTTTATATATGTTTAAGTTTTTTAGCTTTTGCCGTTGAGAATATCGGCAATGATTTCTCTCTCGTCCATATGGTACTTAACACCCTTGATTTCCTGATAATCCTCATGACCTTTGCCTGCAAGTACGATAATATCTCCGTCTTCGGCATTGTCCATGCAATATTTAATTGCATCTCTGCGGTTCGGCACGACAACATACTTGCCATCGGTTTTTGCAAGACCTGTCTTGATGTCCTCAATGATGTCCATAACATCTTCAAATCTTGAGTTGTCTTCCGTTACAACCGAAAGGTCTGAAAGTCTGCCCGAGGTTTCGCCCATTTCATAACGGCGAACCTTAGGACGGTTGCCGCCTGCACCAAACATTGTAATAAGTCTGTGCGGATTGTACTGACGAAGTGTTTCAAGTACATTTTCCATTGAAAGTGCGTTGTGTGCGTAGTCGATGATGAGTGTGTAGTTGTAGGGAACAGGCACACGCTCAACTCTGCCCTTGACCTTGGCAACCTTGAGAGCGTCAATAATCATCTGATCTTCAATTTCGTCAAAGAATGAAACTGCCGAAATTGCCGCAAGTGCGTTGTATGCATTGAATTTGCCGGGAATGTCAACATCAACAGAAAGGTTTTTGATTCCCTCTGTTTCAAAGTGAACACCGACAAATCCGTTTTCGGAGAGAAGATGAGCATTTTTGCCCTTCAAGTCCGCATTGTCGGCAAAACCGTAGGTGAGAACAGAACCTTGAAATCCTTTGTGATATCCTTCCATGCGGGATCGTCAATATTTGCAGCGGCAAATTTGCATTGTCTGAAAAGCAGACTCTTGCAGTAGAGATATTCCGCAAGGTCTTTGTGTTCAACACCGCCGATGTGGTCGTCCGAAAAGTTTGTAAAGATGCCGACATCAAAAGTCATGCCTGCAAGACGGCTGTGCTTAAGTCCGATTGACGATGCCTCAATTACCATAGCCTTGCAGCCGGCGTTAATCATATCACGCATTGATTTCTGAATAATGTATGATTCGGGAGTTGTGTTGTCGGTTTTGTGGGTTTCTCCGCCGTAAACAACACCGAGTGTTCCGATTGTGCCTGTCTTTATTCCTGCGTGTTCAAAAATTTCCGCAACCATTGCTGTTGTTGTGGTTTTGCCCTTTGTGCCTGTGATTGCAACCGTGTAGAGCTCATCCTCGGGATGCCCGAAAAATTCAATGCTCATAAGCGAAAGAGCGTATCTTGTGTCATCAACCTTTACGACGGCAACATCACTCGGCACTTCAAAGTCGAGGTTGTCGCTGATAACGAGTGCCGACGCACCTTTTTCAACGGCTGACTTTGCGTACCTGTGTCCGTCTGAGGTATAGCCCTTAAGGCACACAAAGGCCGTGCCTTTTACAACCTTTCGTGAATCATAGATAATATCCGAAATTTCAGTATCAAGATTGCCCTGAACCGTGTATTCAAAATTTATAAGAAGGTCTTTCAGTTTCATATATATATCTCCGTTCCCCGACATAAAGTCGGATTGCTTATTTTCGCTGTCTTTATAATTATAACAATTGTCAGCACTTATTACAACTGTATGTTAAAAAATTAATGTGTGATGTTTGAAATAAATGACTTTGTTTTGTGATTTGGTCATTTTTTACTAAAATCAGGAAAATTTGCCGAAATTCAAGCTTATTTTATGAATAAAGAATATAATTTGGGTGTTATGTCACATAACCGTCGGGTGTGATTGTTCAACTTGTACAGACGGCATTCCAGCAAAATAAACAATTCAAGTCAATGTAATTTGTGCAATAAGTAAAATTTCAATAAAAAAGATATCATATTGCACAAAAATAATTTTGATTTTTAACAACATAGATAAAAAGTACAAAGGGAGTTGAAATTCAGGCGTTTTTTTGATATGATTATATAGCGGATATGATGTACTTTGTGCGTTATATCCTCAAAGAAAGTATGTAATCCGAAAGGACACTACGAAAATATTCAGAAAGAGGGATTTTTCCAATGAAAAAGATTCTCGCCATTTTATTGGCAGGTATGATGACTGCTACTGCACTTGTTGGCTGTGGCGGCGGAGACGCATCATCGAAAACAGACAACGGTTCAAAAGCAGACAACGGTTCTTCGGACGGTGCTGCTAAGATTGAAGGCTCAATCGTTGACGACAGCTACTTCGGCGATGAAGGTACAGACAGCAAGCCTGTAACTCTTAAGGTATGGGCTCCTGATGCTGCTGTAAGCCTTGTTAAAGAGCAGGTTGAGGCTTTCAAAAAGGCTTATCCTAACAGAAAGTTCAAGGAAATCTCAGTTGTAGCACAGGGCGAAAAAGATGCCGCTACAAATATGCTTAACGATGCTACAACAGCTGCAGATGTATTCAGCTTCCCGAGTGACCAGCTCAACAAGCTCGTTGACGCAGGCGTTATTTCTCAGGTTGCATTTAAGGATGCCGTAACAGAGGCTAATGATGAGGGAACTGTAAAAGCAGGTACACTTAATGGTACCCTCTACGCTTATCCTGAAACAAACGATAACGGTTACTATCTCGTTTATGATAAGTCAGTAGTTTCCGACGAGCAGGCTCAGACACTTGAGGGCATTCTTGATGCTTGTAAGAAGGCAGGCAAGAAGTTCATTATGAATGCCGGTGACGGTTACTATGCTTGTACTTTCGCTTTCACTGCAGGTGTTAAAATTGACGGTCTTGAAAAAGACGGTATTACACAGAAGTTTGTTAAATATGACGAAGATGAAGCTGTTAAAACACTTCAGGCTTTTGCAAAGCTCATCAAGGATTACAGAGGTACATTCCAATCGCTTGACGTTGCTAACATCGCTTCAGGTTTTGCAGGCGGTAAGTGTGGCGCAGGTATCGACGGTTCATGGGATACAGCTTCTAACCAGAAGGCTCTCGGTGACAACTTCGGTGCTGCAAAGCTTCCTACAATCAATGTCAACGGCACAGACAAGCAGCTTATCTCAATTTTCGGTTATAAGTACATCGGTGTAAACGGTTCTTCTAAGTTCCCGGCAACAGCTCAGATTCTTGCTCACTATCTTGCAGGTGAAGAGTGCCAGCTCCAGAGAACTGAGAAGCTCGGTTGGGGACCTTCAAACAAGAAGGTTCAGGAAAGCAAAGCTGTAACAGATTCTCCTGTTCTCAAGCTATCGGTGAGCAGGCTAAGAATGCTTGTATACAGGTTAATATTGCTAATACATTCTGGGATCCTATGGCTAACCTTGGCAACAAGATCATCGCTGACACATGCGATCCTTCAGATGCAGCTGCTATGAAGAAGCTTCTTAACGAAACAATTTCTAACGTTAGGGATGAGGGCTAATCGTTAAGTAAGTTAAATTAAGTAAGTTAAATTGATTTAATTTAATCGATTAATTAGCTGCGGGACACTCCGAAAACGGAGTGTCCCGTAAAAAAGAAAAAATGCGGACTGTCCGCTTGCGTTATCAATTTGTGTATTCGCCTGACTAATAATGTTTTATTACGAACGGCAACTGTTATAAGATAGCGTAAAAGACATTATTAGTTTGGTGTATTAGAGAGATTTGCAAATTATTAAGGAGAGCGCCTAATGACATATGTTGAATACAAACAGCTCAATCCTTTCCAGAGATTTGCCTACAACACAAAGAAGTTTTTCTGTAACATTCCTCATGCCGTTGCCCATTTTTTTACAGCACTCGGCAAGGCAATAGTTAAGTTCTTCGTAGGCATCGGCAAGGGCTTTGCCAACTACGGCAAGACCTTCGTAAAAGGCGACTGGGCTACAAAACTTTCCTACCTTATTTTCGGTGTAGGTGATCTTAGCAAAGGTAAATATTACAAGGGTATTCTTTTCTTCGCTGTTGAAGTTCTCTATATCCTTTATATGGCATTTTTCGGTTGGGGATATCTCAAAATGTTCCCGACACTCGGTATTCAGGCTCAGAGAACTGAATATATCAACGGTATCATACCAAAGCAGGTACCCGGCGATAACTCAATGCTTATTCTGCTTTACTCGGTATTGACACTCGTAATCACAGTAGTGGTTTTCGCTATTTACATAGTAAACATCAAAGATGCGTACAGACATCAGATTATGAAGGCTAACGGTCAGAAACCGACTTCATTCAAATATGATATGAAGCAGTTCCTTGACGGTAAGTATCATATCACACTTATGTCATTCCCTGTACTTATGATCGGTATCTTCAATGTTCTGCCGCTCATATTTATGATTTTGATTGCATTTACCAACTATGATAAACAGCATATGCCTCCGGGAACACTGTTCACATGGATTGGTTTTGACAACTTCGGCTCACTCTTCAACCTCGTTGAAGGTGCTAAGAAGGGCTATACATTTATTAAGCTCACAGAATGGACTCTTATCTGGGCTGTTGCAGCTACATTCTCAAACTATATCCTTGGTTTGATCTTCGCTCTTATGATCAACAAGAAGGGTATCAAGTTTAAATCACTCTGGAGAACACTTTTCGTTATTACAATTGCTGTTCCTCAGTTCGTATCACTTCTTCTCATGAACCAGATGCTCCAGTCAAACGGTGCTATAAACATCCTGCTTTCAAACATTACAAACAGTCATGTTGAAATTCAGTGGCTGAATCAGGACGCGACGCTGGCTCGTTGGGTAGTTATCATCATTAACTGTTGGGTAGGTATTCCGTACACCATCCTCTCTATGTCGGGTATTCTTATGAATATTCCTGAGGATCTCTACGAATCTGCAAGAATTGACGGTGCAGGTCCTGTCAAGACATTTACGGCTATCACACTTCCGTATATGCTCTTTGTTACAACTCCTCAGCTCATTACCCAGTTTGTCGGCAACATCAATAACTTTAATGTTATTTACCTGTTATCAAACGGTAATCCGACGACCGAAAAATTTTATCAGGCCGGTCAAACCGATATCCTTGTTACATGGCTCTTTAAGCTGACCATGAACTCTCAGGACTACGGACTTGCCGCCGCGATAGGTATTTTGGTATTTGTTATTTGCGCAACGCTCTCACTCATTGTGTATAATAACTCAAAATCAATGAAGGATGAGGAGGCGTTCTCATGATAAAAAGTTACAAATTAAGAAGACACATTGCGAACGCTTTTGTTTACCTGTTCCTTATTGTAATGGGTTTCGTTTGGATTTCTCCGTTCATCTATCTTTTAATGCATTCATTCCGTGGTGGTGCTGAAATTTACGGAAGTACAATTATCCCGCAGGAATGGACATTACAGAACTACATTGATTTGTTCACAGGCTCAGGCGGTACTGCAAGCCTTAACTTCCCGAGATGGTTCCTTAACACATTCGTAGTTGCTTGTTTTAGCTGCGTAATTTCTACAATTTCGGTTCTTATGGTTAGTTACGCATTCAGCCGACTCAGATTTAAGGCTCGTAAAAAGTTTATGAATGTTGGTATGATTCTCGGTATGTTCCCCGGCTTCATGACAATGATTGCTATTTACTACCTTCTCAAGGCAATGGGTCTTACTCAGACTCTCGTTGCTCTTGTAATCTGCTACAGCTGCGGTGCCGGTCTTGGTTTCCAGATTTCAAAGGGCTTCTTCGATACAATTCCAAGAGCACTTGACGAGGCGGCAACCATTGACGGTGCTACCAAGAACCAGATTTTCTGGAAGATTATTCTTCCTATGTCAAAGCCGATTGTTGTTTACACGGTTCTTACTTCATTCATCGGACCGTGGACAGACTTCATTCTTGCTAAGATTATCATGGGTGATGCTCGTGACAACTATACTGTTGCTATCGGTCTTCAGCTAATGATTGATCAGGACTTTAAGAACACATACTACAAGCAGTTCCTTGCAGGTTCTGTTGTTGTTGCTGTTCCGATTACACTTCTCTTCCTCAAGATGCAGAAGTATTATGTTGAAGGTGTAACAGCCGGCGGCGTAAAGGGTTAATCCAATATACAAAAGCTCTCACGGGCGGCAGTCACAGGCTGCCGCCCATTTTAAATTTACGGAGGATACTATGAAAAAAATTCTTTCCATTCTTCTTGCCGGTGCAATGCTTGCTGGCTGTGTGCTTACAGGCTGCTCTGATTCTTCATCATCAAAATCAGATTCATCCGACGGAAATACTGCAAAAGTTGCCGACCCGATTGAAGGCGTTAAGGCAACTGCATCAACCGATAAATACAGAAACTACTACGAAATTTTCGTAAACTCTTTCTGCGATTCAAACGGTGACGAAACAGGCGACCTTCAGGGAATCATCTCACAGCTTGACTACCTTAATGACGGCGATCCTAATTCAGGCGACGACCTCGGTGTTGACGCAATCTGGCTTACCCCGATTATGCCGTCAAAGTCATATCATAAGTATGATGTTGAAGATTATTACAATATTGATCCCGATTTCGGTACGCTCGACGATTTCGACAAGCTTATTGAAGAATGTCACAAGCGTGGCATAAATGTAATTCTTGACCTTGTTTTGAATCACGCATCTTCAAAAAATCCGCTTTTTACAAAGGCTGTTGAAGAGGTTGCCGATAATAAGCTTGACGCAATGCCGAATATTTTGAAATTCACAAGGCCTCATATTTTGACAGCGATACTCAGACTATCAGTCTTGGAAACGGTTATGCCTGTGAGGCGAACTTTTCTCAGGAGATGCCCGAATGGAATCTCAATTCTAAAAAGACGAGAGAAGAATTTACAAAAATTGCGAAATTCTGGCTTGACCGAGGAGTTGACGGTTTCAGACTTGATGCTTGCAAATACTTTACAAATAAGGAAACTGACGGAACAGAATTTCTCAAGTGGTTCTATGACACCTGCAAGGGCATTAAGAAAGATGTCTATATGGTTGGCGAGAACTGGACCGATGATTCCGATATTCAGGAGCTTTACAAATCCGGCATCGACAGCCAGTTTGCATTCAAGTTTTCAACCTCAACAGGCACAATTATCAGCAACATCATTTCGCAGGGCGGTATGGCTACTGTCAAAAAAATTATGAACTACGATAACAAAATGACAGAGTCAAATCCCAATGCTATCAATGCAATGTTCCTTTCAAACCACGATCAGGTTCGTAGCGGAAACGCACTTGAATCTCAGGGACTTTCTTCTCAGAAACTTGCAGCCGCAGTTTATATGCTTGCGCCGGGTAATCCGTTCATCTATTACGGAGAGGAAATCGGCGTCAAGGCTCCGAATACCACAAACGATGCGGCATACAGAACACAGATGGTTTTTGACAGCGACAACCTTCCCGATATTTATGTAAACGGTATCGGAGATGAGCCAGATGTGCCTACCGGCGGCGGTGTAAAACAGCAGCTTGCCGACAAGGATTCTCTCCTCAACTACTATCGCAGAATTATTACAATCAAAAATCAGAACCCCGAAATTGCAAGGGGAAGAATTGTAGGCACACAGGGCTTTGATGATAAGGCAGTCGGCGCTTACTATGTTGAGTATGAGGATTCAAAGCTCCTCATTATTCACAACTTCAGCAAGAATGACGCCAAGGAGCTTACAATTACAGACGATATGATTAAGAATGCAACTCTCCGTGCAGACCTTATCCCCGAGAGCAGTTCAAAGCATACCGAACTTAAAGACGGTAAAATCTCTGTACCGCCACAGTCAACGGTAATCATTAAGTCTGCTGAATGATTTTTTGTTCGTGAAGACAGTTATTTTGTAGCGGTATCACAGAAGCTTTGCAATATTTGTATAAGGATATATATAAAATACAAAAGGCACATAACCGAAAAGAATGACGGTTATGTGCCTTCTTGTTTTTGTAAGGCTGTTATTTCACAGTTCTGCAAGTAATATCACAAAATGTTTGACAGATGTAATTTTATAAATGTCGCAAAATGACTGCTGTTTTGTAGGGGAAAACCTCGTTCTTCCGTGAGTAACGGCAGAAATTATATTTAAAAACAAATTTTATAAATTCTCAAATACATTGTTTGTTACTACAAATGATAAAAATTGAAAATTCCGAAAACATTCTTGTTTTCGTCACACAGTTGTCAATATTGGTGTGGTATAATAAAGTCACGACATAAGGTAACGGTAAACACCGCACCGATTAAACAGTGTATAAGTTTTTTTATTTGATATATTTTCCTCTCTCCTAAATAAAAATGAAAACGGAGGCTGTGAAGAACGAAGTCTTAAACTTCATTTCTTTACAGCCTCTTTTTCATTGCGGTGTGCCGTCGCAGTCAGTTCGTGCAGACAATTTTTTGCTAGTCGCTGTGATTAATATACAGCTTTCATAATATCAAAACATATTCGTGGGAATGTATAATATTTATCAAGCATAAGCCCGCTTAAATTTTACAAAAAAATGCTTGACAAAAAGTGAGCGGATAGTTTATAATGTTTAATCGTGGGACATTCTGTAATTGCGCCCGTTTTTGGGGATATTATTGATGTTTCACAGGGCTTTGCAAAAGCAAAGCAGTTTTATCAATTCTTATATTTTTTGAAAGGAGGACAAATAATGCCTACATTTAACCAGTTGGTACGCAAGGGCAGACAGGTTTCCGAGAAGAAGGCAAAGGCACCTGCTCTCTTAAAGGGTTGGAACTCAAAAAAGCGTGTTGCTATTGATCAGAGCTCCCCACAGAAGAGAGGTGTTTGTACTGCAGTAAAGACCGCTACACCTAAAAAGCCTAACTCAGCGCTCAGAAAGATTGCCAGAGTAAGACTTTCTAACGGTATTGAAGTCAGTTCCTATATTCCCGGCGTAGGTCACAACCTTCAGGAACACAGCGTTGTTCTTATCCGTGGTGGCCGTGTTAAGGACTTGCCTGGTGTTCGTTACCACATCGTTCGTGGTACACTCGATGCTCAGGGTGTTTCGGGCCGTATGCAGAGCCGTTCAAAGTACGGTGCTAAGCGTCCGAAGAAGGGTAAATAAGGAATTGACAAAACTCTCTTGACTTAAATTATTTAAGTTCTGCTATGCGGCAGGAATTTTACTATATATATGTTATGGTAGAATGTCTTGTTGGCATACGGGAGTTTGTCGCTTTCGAGTACCTATGATATCTCAATTATTGTGAAGGAGGGAAGCAAAGTGCCAAGAAGAGGTTCTATTGCGAAGCGTGACGTATTACCGGATCCGCTTTATAATTCAAAACTCGTAACTCGTCTTATCAACAACATTATGTACGACGGTAAAAAGGGCGTTGCTCAGAAAATTGTTTACGGTGCATTCGACATTATTGCTGAAAAGACAGGTAACAACCCGCTTGAGGTTTTTGAACAGGCTATGGAAAATGTAATGCCCGTTCTCGAAGTTAAGGCTCGTCGTGTCGGCGGTGCTACTTATCAGGTACCTATGGAGGTTCGTCCTGAAAGACGCCAGACACTCGGTCTCCGCTGGATTTCTACTTATTCAAGAGCTCGCAGCGAAAAGACAATGAAGGAAAGACTTGCAGGAGAAATCCTTGATGCCACAAACAGTGCCGGCGGTGCTTTCAAGAAGCGTGAAGACACTCATAAGATGGCTGAAGCTAACAAGGCTTTCGCTCATTACAGATGGTAATTTTATCATCAGCGTTTATTAGGAGGATTTTATGCCAAGACAGGTTTCACTTGAAAAAACAAGAAACATCGGTATCATGGCTCACATTGATGCCGGTAAAACCACAACAACTGAGCGTATCCTGTATTATACCGGCGTAAACCATAAAATCGGTGAGACACACGACGGTGCTTCCACAATGGACTGGATGGTTCAGGAAAAAGAGCGTGGTATCACAATCACCTCTGCTGCTACAACTGCATTCTGGTTCGGCAGCAAGCATCAGTATGACAAGCACAGAATCAACATCATCGACACCCCCGGTCACGTTGACTTCACTGTTGAAGTTGAGCGTTCACTTCGTGTTCTTGACGGTTCTGTAACAGTCCTCTGCGCAAAAGGCGGCGTTGAGCTCAGTCTGAAACAGTATGGCGTCAGGCTGATAACTACGGCGTTCCGAGAATGGTTTATGTAAACAAGATGGACATCATGGGCGCTAACTTCTACCATGTTGTTCAGATGATGAAGGACAGACTTAAATGTAATGCTGTTCCGATTCAGCTTCCGATCGGTGCTGAGAGTGATTTCAGAGGCATCGTTGACCTAGTTACTATGAAGGCCGAAATCTATCACAACGAAGACGGCACAGACTACAGTGAAGAGGAAATTCCGGAAGAGATGCAGGATCTCGCTAACGAGTATCATGAGAAACTTATCGAATCAGTTGCTGAACTCGACGAGGATCTTATGGAGAAATACTTCGGCGGCGAAGAGCTTACAATCGACGAAATCAAGAGCACAATCAGAAAGGCTACTATTGACAACACAATGGTACCTGTAACCTGCGGTTCTTCTTACCGTAACAAGGGTGTTCAGATGCTCCTTGATGCTATCGTTGATTATATGCCTGCTCCGACAGATGTACCTGCTATCAAGGGTGTTGACCCTGAAACAGGCGATGAGGTTGAAAGACCGTCATCAGATAAAGAGCCATTCGCAGCTCTCGCATTCAAGATTGCTACTGACCCGTTTGTTGGTAAGCTCTGCTTCTTCAGAGTTTACTCCGGTACAGTTTCTGCCGGCACAACTGTTTACAACTCAGTTAAGGACACCAACGAGCGTCTCGGTCGTATCTTGCAGATGCACGCTAACGACAGAAAAGATATCGACTGCGTATACGCAGGTGACATCGCTGCTGCCGTTGGTCTTAAAAATACAACAACAGGTGATACTCTCTGTGATGAGAAGGCTCCTGTTATCCTTGAGTCTATGGAATTCCCTGATCCTGTAATTCGTGTTGCTATTGAGCCGAAGACAAAAGCAGGTCAGGAAAAGATGGGTATCGCTCTTGCAAAGCTTGCAGAAGAAGATCCTACTTTCAAGGCTTATACAGACGAAGAAACAGGCCAGACAATCATCGCAGGTATGGGTGAACTCCACCTCGAAATCATTGTTGACCGTCTTCTCCGTGAATTTAAGGTAGAAGCAAACATCGGTGCTCCACAGGTTGCATACAAGGAAACTATCCGCAAGGAAGCTTCTGTTGACGAAAAGTATGCTCGTCAGTCAGGTGGTAAGGGTCAGTACGGTCACGTTAAGATCAATATCTATCCTAACAAGGACAAGGGCTATGAGTTCGTTAACAACATTGTCGGCGGTGCTATTCCAAAGGAATACATTCCGGCTGTTGACCAGGGTATTCAGGGCGCAATGCTCAGCGGTGTTGTTGCAGGCTACAATGTAGTTGATGTTAAGGTTGAGCTTTATGATGGTTCTTATCATGAAGTCGACTCATCAGAAATGGCATTTAAGATTGCCGGTTCAATGGCATTCAAGAACGCTATGAAGAAGGCAGATCCTGTACTTCTCGAACCGATCATGAAGGTTACTGTTATCACTCCTGAGGAATACCTCGGTGATGTAATCGGCGACCTTAACTCTCGTCGTGGTATGATCCAGAGCATGGAAGCTGACAACGGCGTTCAGAGAGTTATCGCTCATGTTCCGCTTTCAGAGATGTTTGGTTACGCAACAGACATGCGTTCCAAGACTCAGGGTCGTGGTCAGTATGTTATGGAGCCTGACACATATGCAGAGGTTCCGAAGAACATTGCTGAAAAGATTATGAGTGAAAGAGCTAAAAAGGACTAATCATACCTTTTAAAGCACTTTTTTCAAAAATGTATTGATTTTTTTAGAAAAAATTGATACAATATGATTAAATCTATTGTAAATTCTTTTTACAACAATAAGGAGGAAATTTCCAATGGCAAGAGAAAAATTTGAAAGAAATAAGCCCCATGTTAACATTGTACAATCGGCCACGTTGACCATGGTAAAACAACACTTACTGCTGCTATCACAAAGGTTCTCAACCTCGAAGGCGATGCTGATTTCGTTGATTACGCTAACATCGATAAGGCTCCTGAAGAGAGAGAGCGTGGTATCACAATTAACACAGCTCACGTTGAGTATGAAACAGACAAGCGTCACTATGCACACGTTGACTGCCCAGGCCATGCTGACTATGTAAAGAACATGATCACAGGTGCTGCTCAGATGGACGGCGCTATCCTCGTTGTATCAGCTGCTGACGGTCCTATGCCACAGACAAGAGAGCACATCCTTCTTTCTCGTCAGGTAGGTGTACCTTACATCGTAGTATTCATGAACAAGACTGACCAGGTTGACGATCCTGAGCTTCTCGAGCTCGTAGAGATGGAGATCCGTGACCTCCTCAACGAGTATGAGTTCCCGGGCGATGATACACCAATCATCAAGGGTTCAGCTTACCTTGCTCTTACAAGCACATCTAAGGATCCTAACGCTCCTGAGTACAAGTGCATCCACGAGCTTATGGACGCTGTTGACGAGTATATTCCAACTCCTGACCGTAAGGCTGACCAGCCATTCCTTATGCCTGTTGAGGACGTATTCACAATCACAGGTCGTGGTACTGTTGCAACCGGTAGAGTTGAAAGAGGTCAGATTAAGACTGGTGAAGAAGTTGAAATCGTTGGTCTTACAGACGAAAAGAGAAAAGTTGTTGTTACAGGTCTTGAAATGTTCAGAAAGACTCTTGACTTCGCTGAAGCAGGCGACAACGTAGGTGTTCTTCTCCGTGGTGTTCAGAGAACTGAAATCCAGAGAGGTCAGGTACTTGCTAAGCCGGGTACGATTCACCCACACACAAAGTTCCGTGGCCAGGTTTACGTTCTTACTAAGGACGAAGGTGGCCGTCATACTCCATTCTTCAACAACTATCGTCCACAGTTCTACTTCAGAACAACTGACGTAACAGGTACAATCTCACTCCCAGAGGGCGTAGAGATGTGCATGCCTGGTGATAACGTTGAAATGGACGTTGAACTTATCACTCCTATCGCTATCGAAGTTGGTCTTCGTTTCGCTATTCGTGAAGGCGGCAGAACAGTAGGTTCAGGCGCAGTTATCGCTATTAACGAATAATTTTAACCGATTATCGTTTATTTTCTAACATTCAGAGCCGATACATTTGTATCGGCTCTTTTTGTGTTTGCATCGTGTTTGCACACGATACGATTGGTAGCCTTGCGACCGCCGCCGGTGGCGGATAAAGGGAGCAAAGTGCTGTCTGAATTAATGAGCAAAAGTCAGCACATTTATGTGCAACGCATTGCGACTATTTTTCAGACGGGAGAACTCGGTTCGCTGCTACAGATAAAACTTGACTTTGCGATATTTATATGCTTTGTAATTATCATAATGTATGTGCTGTTATCTGCGGGAGAACGAGGTTCTCCCCTACAGATTATACACAACATTCATCACATCAAATATTTTTTAAACATAAGATTTTATCAAGCGGGCGTCAGATGAGCATCCCTACGGTTTGTTTTGTACAAGAAAAGATAACAATATAACAGAAAAAGAGGTGTCAGCGTTTGCGACACCTCTTTTTGCAGTCTAAATTATTGAAAAGTCAGAATAAGGTAATCCCGAACATATGCAGTACCCATAAAACAGCACCGAAAACAACAGATGCGGTAACACCGTAAACTATGACAGGTCCTGCAATGATGAACAGCTTTGCGCCGAGTCCTGCAACATATCCCTCGGATTTGAATTCAATTGCAGGTGACGAAACCGCATTTGCAAAACCTGTAATCGGCACAAGCGTACCCGCACCGCCATGCTTGGCGATTTTATCGTAAACACCGATTGCTGTCAGCAAAATTCCTATGAAAATCAGCGTTACCGAAGTCAGCGTTTTTGCATCATCCTTGCTGAGATCAAGCATTGAATAACAGTCCGTCAGAACCTGACCGATAAGGCAGATGAAACCGCCGATGAAAAATGCCTTAGTCCCGTTCACAAAACATTTACTTTTCGGTGAATTATTTTTCACAATCGTGCTATATTCTTTTTTTGAAATCATAAAATGCCACCTTTGCACCGTTAATTAATTTACATATATTTTTGCCGTATAAATTTCAATTATGTTTGAATTATCACTTTTATTTTTTTTGACTGTTGTAGTATACTTATTAATATGTACAGCTATGTAAAACGAAATGAGGGTAAAGTAATGGAGCATTATCTCGATAACAGCGCAACTACGAAGGTGTCGCAAAAGGCGGCAGAAAAAGCGTTTGAGATAATGACCGAAAATTACGGCAATCCTTCGTCACTCCATTTGCGTGGAATGTATGCAGAGCAGGAGCTTGTAAAAGCTCGAAAAGAGGTTGCAAGAAAGCTTGGTGCAACTGCCGACGAAATCTATTTTACAAGCGGCGGTACAGAGGCGAATAACCTTGCAATTTTCGGTGTTGCCGAGGCTAAAAAACGCAGAGGAAAGCGGATTGTTGTGTCTGCCGTTGAACACAGCAGTATTATGGAATCCGCAAAAAAACTTGAGGATAACGGCTTTGATGTTGTCTACATTATGCCCCGTGAGGACGGCACAATTCACAAGGAAGATGTGCTTGAAAAGGTTGACGAAAACACAATTCTTGTGTCTGTAATGTGCGTCAATAATGAAACGGGCGCAATTATGAATGTTACGGATATTTTTTCTGCCGTAAAGGCGAAGAACAGCGATGTAATCTGCCACACGGATGCCGTTCAGGCTTTCGGCAAAATCTCGCTTTCTGCGTCAAGGCTTCATGCGGATTTAATCAGCGTGAGCGGTCATAAAATCCATGCCCCGAAGGTGTGGGTGCAATCTTTGTGAAAAAGGGTGTACGGCTTGTTCCGCTTCACTACGGCGGTGAGCAGGAGAAAAAGCTCCGCCCCGGTACAGAGGCAATTCCGCTGATTGCCGCAATGGGTGTTGCCTGCGGTGAATTTAACATAGATAAAAATTACGATTATGTTTCAAAGCTTAACAGCTACGCAAAGGATAAGCTATTAAAAATTGACGGTGTGAGCCTCAACTCCCCCGAAAACGCACTTCCGTATGTGCTGAATATCTCGGCAGGAAAGGTCAGGAGCGAAACCATGCTCCATTTTCTTGAAAATCTTGAGGTCTATGTGTCCTCGGGAAGTGCCTGTGCAAAGGGCAAACCGAGTTATGTGCTTGAGTCAATGAATATCGGTCGTGACCGAGCCGACAGCGCACTGAGAATCAGCTTTTCAAAATTTAACACAGAGGCAGATATCGACGCACTTTGTTACGGTATTGAAAAGGGACTGAAAACCCTTGCTCACAAATAAAATCGTATGAATACATATTAAAACGAAGGAATACATTTTATGAAGGAAATTTTACTTTTGAAAGACGGCGAAATTGTTCTCAAGGGACTTAACCGCCGTTCATTTGAAGATGTCCTCAAAAAGAACCTCAAACACGCATTAAAGAGCGCAGGCCATTTTGAGATTACATCCGCACAGTCCACAATTTATGTAAAACCGCTTGATGATTACGCAGATCTTGAAAAGGCTTGCGAAATCGTTTCAAGGGTGTTCGGAATTATCGCTTTTTCAAGAGCCGCCGTTTGTGAAAAGACAATCGAATCCGTTCTTGAAACCGCTCCGAAATATCTTGAAAATCAGCTTAAAAATATAAAAACCTTCAAGGTTGAGGCAAAGAGAAGCGACAAGAAGTTTCCGCTTAAATCTCCCGAAATTTGCAGAGAGGTCGGCGGTGAAATCCTTTCAAAGTTTCCGCACCTCAAGGTTGATGTTCACAACCCCGACCTTGTTGTAAATGTTGAAATCCGTGACTTCGGCGCTTATGTTCACGGTGAGCCGGTAAGAGGAGCAGGCGGTATTCCGGTTGGCACAGGCGGCAGAGCCGCAATTCTCATCAGCGGAGGCCTTGACTCTCCCGTTGCCGCTTATATGATGGCAAAAAGAGGTATCAGACTTACTGCAATTCACTTTGCAAGTCCGCCCTACACAAGCCCCAGAGCCGAAGACAAGGTTGTCAGACTTCTCCGCAGAGTCAGCAGATATGCAGGCGATATGGTTATGTACACCGTGCCGTTTACAAAGCTGCAGGAGAAAATCAAGGATGAATGTCCCGAGGAACTTTTCACAATCATTATGCGCCGCCTGATGATGCAGATTTCAGAAAAGATTGCCGAAAAGTACGAATGTCAGGCACTCATCACAGGCGAAAGCTCGGTCAGGTTGCAAGCCAGACAATCGGTGCGCTTTCGTGTACAGATGAGGCGACCGATATGCTCGTGTTCAGACCGCTCATAGGTATGGATAAGCAGGAGATTATCGACATTGCTACAAGATTGATACCTATGATATATCAATTGAGCCGTATGAGGACTGCTGTACCGTGTTCACACCAAAGCATCCCCGTACAAGACCTGTTCTCAAATATGTAAAAGAGGCTCAGGAAAAGCCGAACTTCGGACCTCTTGTTGAGGAGGCTCTTCAGAACCTAAAGGTTACAAGAATTTCGGCTGATGATGAATAATCAAACGATTGAAAGGGGAATTGACATGGATGTTGAGATTTTTTCCTTAACGGGCAAAAATTCCACTGACCTTTCTCAAACAAGCGGTGAAATTGCAAAAAAGCTTGAACAAAACGGCTTTTCCGTAACTAAAGTAAAAAGCGTTTCACCTTCATATTCTAAAATTATTTCTGCACTTAACGAGCTTGCGAAAAGCGAAAAAGCGCCTGATCAGGTTGTGATTGCAGAGGCTCTTACAACAAAGGACAGCGCATCGTTTCGCAAAAAGTTTGCCGAGGTTGTTGCGGCATCCGAGAAGTATGAGAATACTCCTGTGCCGAAAGACTATTGGCGAAAGAGAAATCTTGATTTTCTTGATGCCAAAAAGCGTAAGGCAGACAAGGAAGAGATGGAACAGCTCGAGGACAAGTACAGAATGTTCCGTAAAAAGTCAAGAATTTTCAGCCTTAAAGATATGGGCAACGGCTATCGTGGCTACTGCTTTATGTACCGTGGTATTCAGGTTGCCGTTCTTCCAAAGTCGGCTCTTGCCGGTGAAAATCCCGAAGATATGGTTTGTCTTGCCTGCATAAGAGCAAAGTCAAACTTTGAAAATTCTGCAATTGACTATCCTAACGGTTTCAGCGACAAGGAATTTGTTCCGGCAAAGACAGGCTTTGTCAACAACTTCATTCCTATGCGTGGTGACGGTTCAAAGGAAGTTACAAGAAAATGCGTTGTAATTGTTTCGTTTCTCGTGTTTCTTACGGCGCTTTCGCTGTTGTTCTACAATATGATTTACCTCAGCCTGAGAAATGCCGAGCTTAACGGAGAAATTCAGCGAATTGCTCACAGCGTTGATGACGGTGAAACAACACCCGAAAAGAAAAAGGATGACACAATCAATTGGGATAAACTTCTGAAAATTAACGATGAAATTGTCGGCTGGATTCAGATGAAGGATACCCACATTGACTACCCCGTTCTTTGGCATAAGGCAGACAGCACACCACAACAGTATTACCTTAACCACAACTACAAGAATGAGTGGGACGGCTTCGGAAGCGTATTTGTTGACTACCGTTCAACAAAGGGTACAGACGGCAAGAACCTTGTTCTTCACTCTCACCACATTCAGGACGGTTCAATGTTCGGTGATCTTATGAAGTTCGGCGGAACAACGGGGGATCTCGATTTCTACAAAGAAGTTCCGACCTTCCGTTTTGACACTCCAAAGGGCAAAGGTACTTATAAGATTATCTCCGTGTTCAAGACAAACACTCTTACCGCACACGGCGATTTCTTCAACTACATGATAAGCGACTTTGAAAATGACAAGGATTTTATGAACTATGTTTACAATGTCCGTGTTCGTTCACTCTTTAATTGTCCTGTTGATGTAAACGAGGACGATGAGCTTGTAACACTTTCAACCTGTTCGTATGAGTTCACAAACTTCAGAACGGTTGTTGTTGCAAGAAAGGTAAGAGCGGGCGAGTCAACAAAGGTTGATGTTTCAAAGGCATCGCTTAATAAGAATGCAGTATGGCCGCAGGTTTATTACTCATCCTACGGCGGTACAAGACCTACCGTCACAGACTTTGACACAGCTTACAAGAAAGGTCAGATTACCTGGTATGACGGAGATTACAGCTTTAAGAACCAAAAGGTAACCAAGAAAACCGAGGCTACAACCGCAACAGATACAAAAGGTCAGGTTGTAACACAAAAGCCACAGCCTACAACAGAGGCAAAGGTTTATTGCAATGTAACCTTCCTTAACTACGACGGTTCAGCTTTGTCAACGCAAAAGGTTGAGTACGGTAAGTCGGCGGTTGTGCCTAAGACCGTACCGAAAAAACCGAGTGATGAGTATTATACCTACACCTTTGAGGGTTGGGACACCACCTATGACTATACAAAGGTAACGGCTAATTTGAGCATTGCACCAAAATTCAAGGCAACGCTGAAACCCGAATACGCAAACGCACAGTAGGAGGACGGAAAATGAATTGCAGGCTTGTATTTTTCGCTGCTCGCAAAACCTCGTTTTGCGAAAGAGCTTTGCAAAAATCCTTTTCCGAGCTTGACCTTGAACTCGTCAAAACCTGCTTTGCAACCGATTCCGAACAACTCGGAAATGAACTTACAGACGCTTTCAAAAAACTGAATGCGGTTTTCGTTGTCGGCGGACTCGGATTTGACGATGAAAAAGGAATAAAAAGCATAATTTCCCGTGCTTTGTGTGAAACCCCTGTTAATGACTGCAAAAAGCTGAAAAATGAAAACGGCGATGACGGATATGTTGTCAGAGCCGCAAATCAGATTCTTATTCTTCTGCCCGATGAACCCGAGCAGATTGAATCCATTATGCAGGGACCGCTCAGAAAATATATTATGGCAAACTCGGTAATGCAATAGCATTGCGAATTGAAAGTTGAAAATTAAAATGTAAAATTACAGTCGGCGGTGTGCCACCGTTGTCAATTCGAGAAGATAGTTAGATAAAAAGATTGCATCAGATGCCCGAATAAGGTTCTGATGCAATTTTTGTTTTATATGGAATCAGTAGGGGTAGCCTTGCGACTATATTTCAGACAGCGCTATGCTCCCTTTATCCGCCACAGGCGGCGGTCGCAAACCGTGTTCGCCATTTATAAAATTAATCTTGACAATGAAAAAAATGGTGCTATAATTAAAACATACTAAATACATAGGAATAGTAGAAATAAAAACGCATACATAATCAAGCACATAAAAATCATGCTAAGAAAGGAAGTACAGTTATGGCAAAAAGAAATTTTGGTGATGAATTCGGATTTCAGACAAGGGCTGTTCACACGGGCAACGATGTTGACAGCGAAACAGGAGCAATCAAAAGACCTATCACAATGGCAAACAGCTATGAACTCCCATATGATCCGAGCGACCTCAACTGGAGCAGTGCAGGCAAAAACCTCTACACACGCAACGGCGGTTCAAATCAGCAGTATCTTCAGGAAAAGCTTGCGTCCCTTGAGGGCGGAGAGGATTGCGTTGTTCTTGCAAGCGGTGTTGCGGCTCTGTCGGGACTTTTCTTTGCATTGCTCAAAAGCGGTGACCATGTTGTATTTTCAAGTGTAACATATATTGCGGTTTACAGACTTCTGAACGAACTTCTCAAAGACAAATTCGGTGTTGAAACAACAATTGTTGACACAACCGACATTGAAAAAGTTAAGGCGGCAATCCGTCCGAACACAAAGCTCATTCACATTGAAACACCGGGCAACCCTACTCTTTCAATTTCCGACATTGAAAAGATTGCAGAGCTTGCCCACGCAAACGGCGCACTTTTGTCGGTTGACAACACATTTGCTTCTCCGTTCAACCAAAGACCGATTGAACTCGGTGCAGACTTTACCGTTGAAAGCCTTACAAAGTACATCAACGGTCACGGTGATGCAATGGGAGGTGCAATCATCGGCAAAAAAGAATACCTCGACATTATCCGTGCGCAGTCGCAGATTAATCTCGGCGCAACAATCAGCCCGTTCAATGCATGGCTGATTATGAGAGGTTCGGTAACACTTCCGTTGCGTATGAAACAGCACAACGAAAATGCCCTCAAGGTTGCCCGTTATCTGAAAACGGTCAAAGGTGTAAGCTTTGTTGCATATCCGGGACTTGAGGATCACCCGAATCACGATGTTGCAGTTAAGCAGATGAAAAACGGGTTCGGCGGAGTGCTTTCGTTTGGACTTAAAGCCGACCACGATACCTACAACCGTTTTGTTACACATCTTAAAGTAATCACATCGGCTGTATCACTCGGTCACGATGAAAGCCTTATCGTATTTCTCGGTGAAAACGATGAAAGACAGTATCTTTATCCCGAAGAATTCCACAACGGATTTTTCCGTTTCAGCGTTGGTATTGAGGATGCCGAAGATATCATCGAAGATTTAAGACAGGCTTTTGAAAAAGAAAACCTGCTTTAAGGAGAGCTTATTATGAATTTTTCATATTCACAGGTGCTTGAATTCAAGAGGATTCTTGACGAAAAATTCGGAGTGTATCTACATTTTCACGATGCCTGCGGAGGACAGTATTTTTCATTTGATGAAGCAGAGAAGGACGAAGTATATCAATTTTTAACCTCTTATTTTGCAAATATCGGCGTTAAAATCAATATTGCCGACAATAAATTGACATTTACAGTGGATAAAGCGTAATCAGAAAATTTTTTTAAAAGATTTTCAAAACATTCTCTTGTTTGTCATTATTCTGTCACGATTGCCGTGATATAATATAGTCACAACATAAGAACGGCTTGATTTATAACAAGTCTTGCCCGAGCGTGACAGAATAAGTGGTGATAACCCATGTTAAACAGCTTACAAGATTTTCATTTGATATATTTTTCCTCTTTCTTTAATCAAAAATATGGAAGAAACAGCGAGTTACACCGCTGTTTTTTTCATTTTACGGCAAAGCCGCAATGAATAACTGTATGCCGTTTTTCATATACATTATCGGTGATTGATATGAAAAAACTGCTCTGTGTGTTTTTTTGCGTAATGCTTGCGGCATTGTCGGCTGTCGTGTTTACGGGCGGAAAGGACACGCAAAAAAACTACATAAAATATGTTGAATTTAATGTTACGAAAGACGCTTTGCAAAATGCCGTTGACCTCGACATACAAACTCACGATGACGACAGGCATACCGACTGCATAACCACGCTTGCGTATCTCGGTGCGAAATACGGCGGTGATTTTACAAAGTACAAATATGGCGATATGACAGATTTTGCCGACAAAATCAGAAACGGCGAAACCGTTGAAAACCTGACAAAGGATATGAAATATTTCAACTATTACTCTCAGGCATACGGTGCGGCACTTTCGGGAATTGTCGGCGATTACGAAAAAGAAACTTCAAAAGGCACTGAAAAAGACTACGGCTTGTGCTGGTTTTCACCGATTGCCAAATCTTTTCCGTATTCCTGCTATGATGATTTCGGTGCGGTCAGAACCTACGGCTACACAAGACCGCACCTGGGGCATGATCTTATGGCGCTGTCGGCACACCTGTTGTGGCGGTTGAGTCGGGAACGGTTGAAATTATGGGCTGGAACAGGTACGGCGGTTGGCGAATCGGAATCCGTTCTGCCGACAAAAAACGCTATTGGTACTATGCCCACCTAAGACAGAACCGTCCGTTTGCAGAAAACTTAAAAGAGGGCGACAAGGTTTGTGCAGGCGATGTAATCGGTTATGTGGGAAGAACGGGTTACAGCGATACCGAAAATACAAACGGAATAACCGAAAGTCATTTGCATCTCGGACTTGAGCTTGTGTTTGATGAGAGCCAAAAAGAAAGCAATAACGAGATATGGATTGATGTGGGTGCTATAACAAGCGTTGTTGAGCAAAATCAGAGCGAAGTCGTGCGTAATAACGAAACAAAGGAATTTACAAGGAAATACAAGTTTTTGGTTAATAATGATTTGCAAACAGGTGCAACAGGATAGACGCTTTGGCAATTGTTGGCAATACTGATTCTTAACAAAGTGACCAATGCAATTTTTATAATATCAAATGACTTTACTCCAAAACACAGACTGTCATACGGCAGTCTGTGTTTTGTCTCTAAGTCGAAATTTGTCACGAAATGTCAACAATACCGAACAGAACAATTTATTCTGTTAAAAGCACAAAATCATAAACATTACTTTTATTCTTTACAGGCAAAAAATCATATAATTTGTACGTTGACTGAAAAATAGCAATAAGTTAAAATATGTAGGACGGTATTTGAAAAAATTTATGAATTTAAATTTGCAGGAGGATAAAACAAGTGGTATTTTCGAGCCTTGTATTTATGTTTGCGTATCTGCCGATTACCTTGCTTGCCTATTATCTTGTGCCAAGACAGGGACGTAATATTTTTCTCTTTATCGTAAACCTTATATTCTACGGTTGGGGCGAACCTAGGCTTGTTCTGCTTATGGTGTTCAACATCTTCTTCAACTATATAGGCGGTTGGCTTGTTGACAAATACAGAGCCGACGCCAAAAAGAAAAAGCTGTTTCTGATTCTGACCTGCGTGCTTGATATAGGTATTCTTGCGGTGTTTAAATATACGGGAATGATAACCGAAACGCTCAATATGCTGCCGTTTCTCAATATTCCGGAGCTTCAAATCAGCCTGCCGATCGGCATCAGCTTCTACACATTCCAGACAATGAGCTATGTTATTGATGTTTACCGTGACGATGCGCCCGTGTCGAAGAACTTCATCAACTTCGGTACTTATGTTGCACTTTTTCCGCAGCTTATTGCAGGTCCGATTGTCCGTTACCGTGATGTTGCCGAACAGCTTGTAAACCGCCGTGAAACGCTTGAAATGTTCACAAGGGGCGTGAAGCTCTTTATGGTCGGTCTTGCAAAAAAGGTAATTATCGCAAACACCATGGGAACGCTCACAAAAAACATTTTTGCAACAACCGATGAAAACGGTGTTGTCGGAACATGGGTGGGTATGATAGCCTATACATTCCAGATTTACTTTGATTTCTCGGGTTACTCCGATATGGCTTGCGGTCTTGGCAATATGATGGGATTCGAGTTTCTTAAAAACTTTAACTATCCCTACATCGCAAAGTCGATTACAGACTTTTGGAGAAGATGGCACATTTCCCTTTCGACATGGTTCAAAGAATATGTTTATATTCCTCTCGGCGGTAACAGAAAGGGCGTTAAAAGGCAGATTCTTAACCTTCTCATCGTGTGGGGACTTACAGGACTTTGGCACGGTGCGGCATACAACTTTGTACTTTGGGGACTTTACTACGGACTTCTTCTTATTCTTGAAAAATTCGTACTCAAAAAATTTCTCGACAGACTGCCGTCATTTGTTCAGCACATTTACACTCTGTTTATCATAATCATCGGTTGGGGGCTTTTCTACTTCACGGATGTCGGACAGCTCGGTGAGTTTATGGTTGACCTTTTCAATTTCGGCAACGGAATTTGCGGCGATCAGGCGTTCAATCTTATTATGAGCAACCTGCCAATGCTTATTATTGCGGCTGTTGCGTCAACTCCGCTTGCAACAATGCTTTACACACGCTTTGAACACACACGCTTTATGTGGATTCCCGAAACACTCTACTGTATGGGTGTTCTTGCTGTCAGCACGGCAAGCCTTGTTAATCAGAGCTACAACCCGTTCCTTTATTTCAGATTTTAAAACGGCTGTGAACAATTAGAAAAAGTCAGGTGAATATATATGCGTTTTGCTGATAACAGAAATAAAATCGGAAAATACATTCCTGCGGTTGTATTTCTGATTTTTATATACGGAATGGCTTTGTGGTTTATCTTTTCTCCGAAGCCCGACTACAGCTCTTCCGAAAAAAGATACTTGCAGAAGTTTCCGGAGGTTACAGCCGAAAAATTGCTTTCGGGTGATTTCGGCAGTGAGTTTGAAACATTCTTTGCCGACAGGTTTCCGCAGAGAAACACATGGGTAGGTCTTAACGCATACACCGCCCTTGCAGAGGGTAACAACGGTGCAAGCGGTGTGTATAACTGCAAAAACGGCTACCTTATCAACAAGCCTGTTTCGACTGAGAACAACCTCGATAAGAATATCGGTGCGGTTGCGGATTTTGCAAAATCAATCGACACTCCGACAACGGTTATGCTTGTTCCGTCAACAGGATATATTGTTGATGATGTGCTTCCGACATTCCACGATAAATACAACGATGATGAGGATATAAGCAAGATTTCTTCAACGCTTTCGAAGGATAAAATCGGATTTGTCGATTTGCGTGAACGCTTTAAGAGCGAATACAAAAACGGCAGTCAGCTTTACTACAAAACCGACCACCATTGGACAACAAAGGGTGCTTACACGGGCTACCAAGAGCTTTGCAAGGCACTCGACATTACTCCGATTGATGATTCAACCCTGAAAAAAGACAGCTACCCCGACTTTTACGGCACAACATATTCTTCAAGCGGTTTTTGGCTCACACCGCCCGATAATATCGAAATTTGGAATAACCCTAAAAATTCCGACAGGAATATCTCCGTAAAAATCACCGAGGGCGCAAATATTAAAACTTCGGGTTCAATGTACTTTACCGACCATCTCAAAGAGGACGACAAGTACCCCGTGTTTATTGACGGCAATCACGCTCTCACGGAGATTACAAACACAAATGCAAAGAACGGCACAATTCTTCTCATCAAGGACAGCTTTTCGCACAGCCTTGCACCGTTCCTTGCAGAAAACTACAGCAAGGTGGTTCTGGTTGACCTGCGTTATTATAAGGAAAGCGTGTCAGACCTTGTGACAACCTACAACCCCGAACAGGTTGTTGTGCTTTACGGAATTGACAACCTTGCAACCGATACGGATATCGTATGGCTCAAGTAAGTTCTTTAATATTCAATTGAATTAAAAGCGGCTGTTGCTGATGAATTGACTTTCGTCAAGTGACAGCCGTTTTTTAATCCGTTATATCCCACATTCCCCATAAAACAATGCAAAAAATAACCACCCATAAATCGGGTGGTGTCGGATACGATTTTATAAGCGCTACGCTCGAGCGTTTTATGTTTTTTGTAAATTAAACTATCTCCACAAACTTAAAATTAAAATTCAACACCGATTCTGCCGGTGATGCCTCGGTCATAGGGGTGCTTGATTTTTTTGAACTCGGTCACATAATCGCAAAGGTCAATCATTTTTTGTGACGGGTTATGACCTGTCATAATGATCTCCATGCTTGAGGGAGCGTTGGTGATGAACTCAACAACCTCGGATTCGGTGAGCATTTCAGCATTGATTGCGTCAATAATCTCGTCAAATACAACCATGTCGTACTTTTCGGTCAGGGCAAGTGTGACACTGTGGTCAAAAATACCCTTGAAAATTTTTGCCGCCTGAGCCTTTTCCTTTTCGTTCATCTGAAATGTGAACTTGAGGTCGGCGGGGCAGAGCGTGAGAGTCACATTCTCGGTGTGACTGAGAACATGGCGTTCACCCGAAAATTCCGTTTTTAAAAATTGCACAAACAGCACCTTGAGGTTACTGCCCGCCGCCCTGACGGCAATTCCTACAGCGGCTGTGGTTTTGCCCTTACCGTCACCAAAATACAAATGTTTCATTGTCTGTCATTCCTTTTCATAAAACTGCACAATTGACAAAATGGAGTCCCTTATATACAATAGTATAGAAAAGACATTTTCGTCTGCCTAATTATAACATAAAATCGGCAAACGGGAGTATGTACAAATTAAACAAAATTAATTAAAAATATTTCAAAAACTTCTATACCGCTTATTTTGCCGAAAAGGTTGAAATAATGCGGTATTTCGTTTATAATAATGCTTGTGTGACTGCACAAGATATGCGATGAAGCGGGAGGTTGCGGCATTAAGCCGGTTTTTCCGTGGAGTATGTCCGATTTTAAACCGGGCGATTAAATTGAAACACAGAGCGATTGAGTGGCAATGGGGTTGCTTTGCCATAACTGCGCTCAAACGCTTTCAGAACTTCCCGGTTAACTGAATAGTTAAACGGGTTTTTTAATGCGGGGTGAGGAAACACCCGGCAGAGTTTCAAAAAGTTTTGAAAAGCAACGCCCGCCAACTAACATTTTTAAGGAGGCGACGATAATGGCAGTCAAGGAAAAGATTAGAATAAGATTAAAGGGTTATGATCATCAGCTCGTTGATCAGTCTGCAGAGAGAATCGTGGCAACAGCTAAGCGCACAGGCGCAAGAGTTTCAGGTCCCGTTCCGCTCCCGACTGAGAAGCAGGTTGTAACAATTCTCCGTGCTGTTCATAAGTACAAGGACAGCCGTGAGCAGTTTGAAATCAGAACTCACAAGCGTCTTATCGACATCTTAAGACCGTCAAACAAGACAGTCGAGGCTCTTATGAGCTTAGAGCTCCCTGCCGGCGTTGATATCGAGATTAAGTTATAATCGGATACCAACCTACAAGCAGACAGGGTCATGTTGGGAAACCAACCAATAACCTATAAGGAGGATACAATTTATGCAGAAAGCAATCATCGGTAAGAAAATCGGTATGACACAGATTTTCGATGAAAAGGGAATCATGATTCCCGTAACTGTTGTTGAGGCAGGCCCTTGCGTGGTAACAGCCAAGAAAACAGTTGAAAACGACGGCTACGCTTCGGTACAGCTCGGCTACGGCGATGTTAAACCTCACAAGGTAAACAAGCCAATGAAGGGCTTCTTTGATAAGGCCGGTGTAGCACCAAAGAAAACTCTCAAAGAGTTCCGCTTTACAGACACAGACGCTTACAGCATCGGTGATCTCGTTAAAGCAGACGTATTCACCCCCGGCGACAAGATTGACGTAACAGGCAAGAGCAAAGGTAAGGTACAGCAGGTGTTATTAAGAGATGGAACTTCCACCGTCTTAAGGAATCACACGGTACAGGTCCTTGCGTACGCCACGGCGGTTCAATCGGTGCCTGCTCATCACCTTCAAGAGTTTGGAAGGGTAAGAGAATGGCAGGTCACCTCGGCGCAGAACAGGTAACGGTTCAGAACCTCACAGTTGTTAAGGTTGACGCAGAAAACAACCTCATCGCTGTTAAGGGTGCTATTCCGGGTCCTAACAAGGGAATCGTTGTAATCAAAGATTCCGTAAAGGCTTAAGGAAGGGGGATTATAAATGCCAAATTTAGCAGTAGTAGATATGGAAGGCAAGAATGTCGGTACAATCGAGCTTGCCGAGTCCGTATTCGGTATCGAACCAAATGCAGCTGTTATGCATCAGATGGTAGTTAACTACCTCGCAGCACAGCGTCAGGGCACACAGTCCGCTCTTACAAGATCAGAGGTTTCAGGCGGCGGTAAAAAGCCGTGGAGACAGAAGGGTACAGGCCGTGCAAGACAGGGTTCAACAAGAGCTCCGCAGTGGACACACGGCGGCGTTGTATTCGCTCCGAAGCCAAGAGATTATAGATTTTCCGTAAACAAGAAGGTAAGAAGACTTGCTATGAAGTCAGCTTTCTCTTCAAAGGTTATGGAGAACGAGCTCATCGTTGTTGATTCAATCAGCATGGACGAGTACAAGACAAAGAAGATTGTTGCAATGCTCAGCGCAATCGGAGCTGAAAAGAAGGCTCTCATTGTTCTTCCTGAGGTTGACAGCAAGGTTATTAAATCAGCTAACAACATCCCCGGTGTTAAAACAGCTCAGGTAAACACTCTTAATGTATATGACATTTTGAATGCTGACAAGCTTATCATCGTTAAGGATGCGGTAAGCAAGATTGAGGAGGTATATGCATGATAGCTCATGATATTGTAATCCGCCCTGTTATTACCGAAAAGAGTATGCTCGGCGCAGTTAACAAAATTTATACCTTTGAAGTTGCTAAGTCAGCAAACAAGATTGAAATTGCAAAAGCTTGTGAAGAAGTTTTCGGCGTTAAGGTTGCAAAGGTAAACACAGTAAGCATGAGAGGCAAATTCCGTCGTCAGGGCAGAAACAACGGCGGCTACTCAAAGAGCTGGAAGAAAGCAATCGTAAAACTTACCGAAGACAGCAAGCCTATCGAATTTTTTGAAGGCATGATGTAATACTGACTCAGGTTCAGTATTGAGTCTGAAAAACATTATTCAGGCAGAATGTATGGGAAATGCCATATTCCCGCAAAGCCATCATGAGGAGAGTGAAACCAAATGGCCATTAAAGTATATAAGCCGACCATTAACTCAAGAAGAAATATGTCGGTTACAGATTATTCGGGTCTTTCAAAGGTTGAGCCGGAAAAAAGCTTGCTTGCTCCTTTAAATAAAAAGGCAGGTCGTAACAGCTACGGCAGAATCACCGTTCGTCACAGAGGCGGCGGCAACCGCAAAAAGTACCGTATTATTGACTTCAAGCGTCAGAAATTTGATGTTGAAGGTACAGTTAAAACATTAGAGTACGATCCAAACCGTTCTGCATTCATCGCTCTTGTAGAGTACACAGACGGCGAGAAGGCTTACATTATTGCTCCGGAAGGACTTAAGGTAGGCGACAAGGTAACAGCAGGTGCAAACGCTGATATTAAGCCCGGTAACGCACTTCCGCTTACAGCAATCCCTGTTGGTACATTTATCCACAATGTAGAGCTTTATCCCGGCAGAGGCGCTCAGCTCGCTCGTTCAGCCGGCAACATGGCTCAGCTCATGGCTAAGGAAAACGGTCTTGCACTTTTAAGACTTCCTTCAGGCGAGCTCAGAAACGTTCCTGAAAACTGCATGGCTACAATCGGTCAGGTAGGTAACACCGATCACGAAAATGTTAAGATCGGTAAAGCAGGTCGTAAGAGAAACATGGGTTGGCGTCCTACTGTTCGTGGTTCTGTAATGAACCCTAACGACCATCCGCACGGCGGTGGTGAGGGTAAGTCACCTGTTGGTCGTCCGGGCCCTGTAACCCCATGGGGTAAGCCCGCACTCGGCTACAAGACTCGTAAGAACAACAAGAGCAGCGACAAGCTTATCGTAAGAAGAAGAAACGGTAAGTAAGGCGGAAAGGAGCTAAAACATGAGTAGAAGTACTAAAAAGGGCCCTTATGTTCAGCCTGTACTGCTCAAAAGGGTTATCGAAATGAACGAAGCAGGCGAAAAGAGAATTCTCAAGACTTGGTCAAGAAGTTCAACAATTTTCCCTGAATTCGTTGGTCACACATTTGCCGTTCATGACGGCAGAAAACATGTTCCTGTATATGTAACCGAAGATATGGTTGGTCACAAGCTCGGTGAGTTTGCTCCGACAAGAACATTCAAAGGTCACGCAGGATCAAAGACAAGCAAATAAGCGGAAGGAGAGTATTGCAGATGGAAGCAAAGGCAAATGCAAAATTTGTTCGTATTTCACCCCGCAAGGTTAATGTTGTTCTTGACCTCGTAAGAGGCAAAGATGTTAAGTATGCGGAAGCTGTTCTTAAGCACACTCCCAAGGCCGCTTGCGAGCCGCTTTTAAAGCTGCTCAATTCAGCTATGGCAAATGCTGAGAACAACCATGACATGGATGTATCCAAGCTTTACATTGCTCAGTGCAATGCAACAGCAGGCCCCATCCTTAAAAGAATTCGTCCGAGAGCACAGGCAGAGCGTTCAGAATTAACAAGAGAACTTCTCACATTTCCCTCGTACTCAAGGAAAGAGAAGACGACTAAGGGGAGGTTAGATTATGGGTCAGAAAGTTAATCCGCACGGTCTCCGTGTCGGCGTTATTAAAGATTGGGATTCCCGTTGGTTTGCAAACAAGAAGGACTTCGGTGCTACACTCGTTGAGGACTATAACCTCCGTAAGACTCTGAAGGCTCAGCTTTACAACTTCGGTATCTCAAAGATTGAAATTGAGCGTGACGGCAAAAAGGTTAAAATCAGCATCCACTGCGCTAAGCCCGGTCTTGTAATCGGTAAGGGCGGTTCTGAGATTGAAAAGCTCAGAGCACAGTGCGAAAAGATGCTCGGCAAGCCCGTTGCAATCAATATCGTAGAAGTTAAGGCTCCTGAGCTCGATGCACAGCTCGTTGCAGAAAGCATCGCTCAGCAGCTTGAAAAGAGAATCTCTTTCCGCCGTGCAATGAAGATGTCAATCGGCAACGCAATGCGTCGTGGCGCTAAGGGTATTAAGATCATGTGTTCAGGTCGTCTCGGCGGTGCTGAAATTGCTCGTTCAGAGCAGTACCACGAAGGTACTATTCCGCTTCAGACACTTCGTGCCGACATCGACTACGGCTTTGCAGAAGCTAACACAACCTACGGTAAAGTAGGCGTTAAGGTTTGGCTTTACAAGGGCGAGGTTCTTAACGAAGTTAAGTCAAGAAAGCCCCGCAGAGAAGGAGGCAGAAAGTAATGTTATTACCTAAGAGAGTAAAATACAGAAGAGTTCACAGAGGTCGTATGACAGGTAAGGCTCTTCGTGGTAACAAGGTTACTTACGGCGATTTCGGTCTTCAGGCTACAGAGCCTGCATGGATCACCTCAAACCAGATTGAGGCTGCCCGTGTCGCTATGACTCGTTACTGCAAAAGATTCGGTAAAGTATGGATCAAAATTTTCCCTGATAAGCCTGTTACAGCAAAGCCTGCTGAAACACGAATGGGTTCAGGTAAAGGTTCACCCGAGTACTGGGTAGCCGTAGTAAAGCCGGGCAGAGTTATGTTTGAACTCGGCGGCGTAGATGAAGCTACTGCAAGAGAGGCTCTTCGCCTTGCTGCAAATAAGCTTCCGATCAAGTGCAAGTTTGTTAAGAAAGAGGAGGGTGAGCAGTAATGAAAGCATCAGAACTCAGAGATATGTCAGTAGAAGAGCTTCAGACAAAGCTCACTGAACTCAAAGAAGAATTATTCAATCTTCGTTTCCAGCTTGCTGTTAATCAGCTCGAAAACTCATCCAGAATCGGTGCTGTTAAAAAGGACATCGCAAGAATTTCAACAGTTCTTCGTCAGATGGAACTTAACGGCGCTGAAGCTTAAGAGAGGAGGACTTAACAGTGAGTGAAAGAAATATGAGAAAAACTGTTGTCGGAAAAGTTGTAAGCGACAAGATGGACAAGACAATTGTCGTTGCAGTTGAAGACAGCGTAAAGCACAAGCTTTACAACAAAATTGTTAAGCGTACAGTTCGTTTCAAGGCACATGACGAAAACAACGAGTGTGGCATTGGCGACCGTGTAAAGATTATGGAGACCCGTCCTCTTTCTAAAGACAAAAGATGGAGACTCGTCGAGATTATTGAGAAAGCTAAATAAGTTTATTTTAGCGGCTTTGAGTAAAGGAGGAATTACACTGTGATTCAGCAGCAAACTATCCTCAAGGTTGCCGACAACACCGGCGCAAAGGAACTTATGTGCATTCGTGTACTCGGCGGTACCAGAAGGAGATATGCCAACATTGGCGATGTAATCGTAGCCTCGGTTAAAAAGGCAGCACCCGGCGGTGTTGTTAAAAAAGGCGACGTTGTAAAGGCTGTAGTTGTTCGTTCTGCAAAGGGCGTCAGAAGAGAAGACGGTACTTATATCCGTTTCGATGAAAATGCAGCTGTTATTATTAAGGAAGATAAGAACCCGAAGTACTCGTATCTTCGGACCGGTAGCAAGAGAGCTTCGTGATAAGGATTATATGAAGATTCTTTCTCTCGCTCCCGAAGTACTTTAATTGGAGGTGTCACAATGAGTAAAGTTCATGTTAAAACAGGCGACACCGTTATCGTATTAAGCGGTAAGGACAAGGGCAAGACAGGTCAGGTTATGGCTGTAAGCCTAAAGAAGGCAAAGTTATCGTAGAAAAGGTAAACATGGTTTCAAAGCATGTTAAGCCCAAGAAGATGGGCGAGCAGGGCGGTATCATTAAGGCTGAGGGTGCTATGTATGCATCTAAGGTTCAGATCGTTTGCCCAAGATGCAAAAAGCCTACAAGAGTTGCTCATAAGTTCTATGAGGACGGCTCTAAGGGCAGAGTTTGCGCTAAATGCGGCGAAGCACTTTAAGGAGGAAATAAGATATGGCAAGACTTAAAGAATATTATTCAAAAGAAGTTGCACCTGCTCTTATGTCAAAGTTCTCCTACAAGAGCACAATGCAGATTCCTAAGCTTGATAAAATCGTTATCAATGTAGGCGCAGGCGAAGCAAAAGATAACTCAAAAGTAATTGATGCTATCTGCACAGACCTTTCTGCTATTACAGGTCAGAAGCCTCTCATCTGTAAGGCAAGAAAGTCAGTTGCTAACTTCAAACTCAGAGAAGGTATGGCAATCGGCTGTAAGGTTACATTAAGAGGCGAGAGAATGTATGAATTCCTCGACAGATTCTTCAATGTAGCACTTCCCCGTGTTCGTGACTTTAGAGGTATCAACCCTGATTCATTTGACGGCCGTGGTAACTACAACATGGGCCTCAAAGAACAGCTCATCTTCCCCGAGATTGACTATGACAAGATCGACAAGGTTCGTGGTATGGACATTTGTTTCGTAACCACTGCAACAACAGACGAAGAAGCTCGCGAGCTCTTAAAGCTTATGGGCGCACCGTTTTCAAAGTAAGGAGGGATTGTTGTGGCTAAAACTTCAATGAAAGTAAAGCAGCAGAGAAAGCAGAAATTCTCTACAAGAGAGTACACAAGATGTAACATCTGTGGTAGACCACACGCCTACCTCCGTAAGTATGGCATTTGTCGTATTTGCTTCCGTGAACTCGCTTACAAGGGCGAAATTCCGGGTGTAAAGAAAGCAAGCTGGTAAGCAAGGGAGGTAAAGCATAATGCAGATTACAGATACAATTGCTGATTTACTTACAAGAATCCGTAACGCAAATTCAGCAAAGCATGATTCTGTTGAAATTCCCGCTTCAAACCTCAAGAAGTCAATTTGTCAGATTCTTGTTGACGAAGGTTATGTAAAGAATTTCACAGTTATTGAAGACGGCAAGCAGGGCGTTATTAAGGTAACACTCAAGTATACAGACGGTAAGACTCCTGTTATCACAGGTCTCCGCCGTGTATCAAAGCCCGGTCTCAGAATTTACAGTAATGCAGAAGATATGCCAAAGGTAATGAAGGGTCTTGGTATCGCTATCATTTCAACCTCAAAGGGTGTTATGACAGATCGTGAGGCAAGAAAGCAGCACATCGGCGGCGAGGTTCTCGCTTACATTTGGTAAGAGGAGGTGCGATAAATGTCTCGAATTGGAAGAAAACCTATAAATATTCCCGCCGGCGTTACAGCTTCAGTTGACAACGGCGTTATCACAGTTAAAGGTCCTAAGGGTACACTTGATTTCAAGTTTAATCCTGCTATGACTGTTGAAATCAAGGGCGATGTAATCGAGGTTACACGTCCTAACGACGCAAAGGAAAACCGTTCACTTCACGGCCTTACAAGAACACTTATCCATAATATGGTTATTGGTGTTACAGAGGGTTACTCAAAGACTCTCGAAGTAAACGGCGTTGGTTACCGTGTTCAGAAGCAGGGTAACAAGTGCGTTATGAACCTTGGTTATTCACACCAGGTTATCGTTGAGGATACAGAGGACATCAAGATTGAAGTTCCCGATCCTAACAAAATCATCATCTCCGGCATTGATAAGCAAAAGGTTGGTCAGTTTGCTGCCGAAGTAAGAGAAAAGCGTCCTCCGGAGCCATATAAGGGCAAGGGTATTAAGTACGCTGATGAAGTTATCCGCCGCAAGGAAGGCAAGGCCGGTAAGGGCAAATAATTAAGGAGTGAATAATTAATGGTAAGCAGACCAGATACAAAAAAGGCACGCGCAAAACGCCATAAGAGAGTCCGCAGCAAGATCAGCGGTACAGCTTCTTGTCCTCGTCTTTGCGTATTCCGCTCCACAAGCAACATCTATGCTCAGATTATTGACGATGTAGCCGGTGTTACACTTGCTCAGGCTTCAAGCTTGATAAGGAAATCACAGGCAATGGCGGAAACAAAGAGGCAGCTAAGGCTGTTGGCAAGCTCGTTGCTGAGCGTGCAAAAGAAAAGAATATCGTTGATGTTGTATTCGACAGAGGCGGTAACATATATCACGGCCGTGTTAAGGAATTGGCCGAAGGCGCCCGTGAGGGCGGCCTCAATTTCTAAGGATTGGAGGAATAACTTTGGCTAAAACAGTAGAAGTAACAGGCGAATTAAAAGAAAGAGTAGTTACTATTAACCGTGTTTCTAAAACAGTTAAAGGCGGTCGTATTTTCAAGTTTGCAGCTCTCGTAGTTGTAGGCGACGGTAACGGAACAGTTGGTTTCGGTATCGGTAAAGCAGGCGAAGTACCCGATGCTATCCGCAAGGGTATTGAGGATGCTAAGAAGAACCTCATGAAGGTTTCACTCAGAGGTACAACAATCCCTCACGAAGTAATCGGTGAGTTTGGTGCAGGCAGAGTTCTTATGAAGCCCGCAGCTCCCGGTACCGGTGTTATTGCCGGCGGTCCTGTTCGTGCCGTTGTTGAAGCAGTAGGTATCAAGGACATCAGAACAAAGGCTCTTCGTTCCAACAATCCCTGTAATGTAGTTAGAGCTACTCTTGCAGGTCTTGGCGCATTAAGAAATGCTGAAGAAGTTGCTGCAATCCGCGGTAAATCCGTTAAAGAAATTCTTTAATAGGGAGGTTGTAAATTATGACAATTAAGTTAGTAAAGAGTCTTATCGGCTCTAAGAAGGATCAGATTGCAACCGCCCACGCTCTCGGTCTTAAGAAAATCGGTGATGTTACAACTCAGCCCGATAACGCTCAGACTAAGGGTAAGGTAGCAAAAATCATCCACCTCGTAGAGGTTAGTGAAGCATAAGCAAGGAGGTGCGAACTAATGAAGTTACATGAACTTTCTCCTGTTGAGGGTTCTAAGAAGGACTCAAAGAGAATCGGCAGAGGTCACGGCTCAGGCTGGGGCAAAACTTCCGGTAAAGGTCATAAGGGCCAGAAGGCTCGTTCAGGCGGCAGCATCCGTCCCGGATTTGAGGGCGGTCAGATGCCTTTACAGCGTCGTATCCCTAAAAGAGGTTTCAACAATATTTTTGCTAAGACTGTAGCAGCAGTTAACCTCAGCACTTTGAACAGAAAGTTTGAAGACGGTGCGACAGTAGATATTGAGGCTCTTGTTAATGCAGGCGTTGTTAAGAACGGCTTTGATGCTGTTAAAATTCTTGGCAACGGTAAGCTTGACAAAAAACTTACAGTAAAGGTTTCTGCTTTTTCCGAATCAGCTAAAGCTGCAATTGAGGCTGCGGGCGGAAAGGCAGAGGTGATCTAAGTGTTTAAGACCATTAAAAATGCTTGGTCACTCCCCGATTTAAGAAAGAAAATTTTATTTACTCTCTTAATCATTGTTGTATTCAGAATCGGCTCGGTTATTCAGGTTCCATTCTTGGATACTGCGGCTCTCAGAAGTGTTATGAATCCGGATGACTGGTCTAACACAATGCTTTCTTATATGAATACACTCTCAGGCGGTGCATTCTCAAACGCAACATTGTTTGCAATGGGTATCACCCCTTATATCAACAGCTCAATCATCATCCAGCTCCTCTGCGTTGCTATTCCTCCTCTGGAGAGATTGGCAAGAGAAGGCGAAGCGGCAGACGCAAAATCAGTGCTATCACTCGTTATGTAACAGTCGGTCTCGGTATTATTCAGGGTACTGCATATTACTTCTACCTTCTCAACAGCAAGGTAACACTTTACAACAGCGGTTTGAACTTTGGTTCTCTGCTATCGTAATCATCCTTGTTTTTACCGCAGGTACGGCGGTTATGATGTGGCTCGGTGAACAGATCAACAGCCACGGCATCGGAAACGGTATTTCCATTCTCCTTTTTGCAGGTATCGTTGCTCAGTTCCCACAGATTATCAACACACTCGGTCAGTACTGGAACCTTGCTGTTAACGGCAGCACACAGTTCTTCTTCCTCGTACCTCTCTGGGTAGTTCTCTTTGTTGCTGTCGTATGGATTATCACATTCATGCAGGACAGCGAAAGAAGAATCCCGATTCAGTATGCAAAGCGTGTTGTGGGCAGAAAGATGTACGGCGGTCAGTCAAGCCACCTTCCTATCAAGGTTGCTCTCGGCGGCGTTCTTCCAATCATCTTTGCAAGCTCAATTCTTTCAATTCCAAGTACAATCAACCTCTTCCTCAAGATTCCTGCAGGAGAAGGTTTCTGGGGTGCATTCTTTGCAGCATTCAGCACCACAGGCTGGCTGTACATGGTACTTTATTTCTTGTTCATCATAATGTTCGCTTATTTCTATACATCAATTCAGTACAACCCTGTTGAAATGGCTAACAATCTTAAAGCTAACAACGGCACAGTTCCCGGTATTCGTCCGGGTGCTCCGACAGCCGATTATATCAGAAAGATTTTGTCTAGAATCACATTAATCGGTGCAATGTTCCTTGCTGTTATCGCTATGATTCCGCTTATCTACGGCGCTGCTTCCGGAATGGGACAGATGTCAATCGGCGGTACATCAATCATCATCGTAGTTGGTGTTGCTCTTGAAACTGTTAAACAGCTCGAGTCACAAATGATGATGCGTCATTACAAAGGTTTTCTTGACTAATTGTGAAAAAAGGAGTATAATAGATGAACATTATCATGTTAGGTGCTCCGGGTGCAGGTAAAGGCACACAGGCTGCTGTACTTTGTGAACACTTTGGTATTCCCACAATTTCAACCGGAAACATGATCCGTGAAGCGCTGAAAAACGGCACTGAGATGGGCTTGAAGGCTAAATCCTTTATGGATGAAGGCAAGCTTGTTCCCGACGAAGTAGTAATTGGTATTGTAAAGGAAAGACTTTCTGCCGATGACTGCAAGAAGGGTTTCATTCTTGACGGTTTTCCAAGAACTATTCCTCAGGCTGAGGCTCTGGATAATATGGGTGTTGAGATTCAGCATGTCATCAACATCGACATTTCTGATGAAAAAATCATCAACCGTATGTCCGGACGCCGTGTTTGCGAAAATTGTGGCAGACCTTTCCACATTGTGACTTTAAAGCCCAAAAAGGAAGGTGTTTGTGACGATTGCGGCGGCACCCTTGTTCAGCGCAAGGACGACCACCCCGATACCGTGCTTGCTCGTCTCGAAACATATCACAAAGAGACCGAGCCCCTCGTTTCTTACTATGAGAAGCAGGGTAAGCTTGTTACTGTAAAAGGACAGGACGATGTAGAAGCTACTACAAAGGCTATCCTTGAAGGTATTGAGGCTTAATTCATGGTTGTAGTTAAGACAGCACGGGAACTTTCAAAAATGAAAGATGCCTGCAGAATTTCTGCCGAGGCATTGCGTGTTGCGGGAGAGGCTGTAAAGCCCGGCGTTACTACTTATGAAATAGATAACATTGTCCGCTCATACATCGAGAAACAGGGAGCAGTTCCCTCGTTTCTCGGTTACGGCGGCTTTCCTGCGAGTGCGTGCATTTCCGTTAACAATGTGGTTATCCATGGCATACCCAGTAAAGAACTCGTTTTAAAAGAGGGCGACATAGTAAGCGTGGATGTTGGCGCTTTCTACGGGGGATTTCACGGCGACAACGCCTTTACATTTCCCTGCGGCAAAATCAGTGCAGACGCACAGGCTTTGCTTGACGCCACAAAAGAGAGTCTGTATGAGGGAATTAAACAGGCTCTTGCCTTCAACCGTGTCGGTGACATAGGCAACGCTGTTCAGAAGTATGTCGAAGCTCGCAGTTACTCGGTGGTACGAGATTTTGTCGGCCACGGCGTAGGTGCGAAACTGCACGAAGACCCAAGCGTACCCAATTACGGCACTGCTCACAGAGGAGTGCGGCTTATTCCGGGTATGACTATTGCCATTGAACCCATGGTGAACCAGGCAGGTGCAATGTGCGTGTTCTTGATGACAAATGGACTACCGTCACTGCTGACGGAAAGCTTTCAGCTCATTTTGAACATACTGTTGCAATAACTCCTGACGGACCTAAAATTATGACTTTGTGCGATTAAAGGTGATTTTATGAACACAGTAAAAGGCAGTATCGTAAAGGCTGTGGCAGGAAGGGAAAAGAACGGCTTTTTTGTTGTTCTCGACTGCGATTCCGTTTTTGCTTACATCGCAGACGGAAAGCGAAGAAAGGTTGAGAAGCCTAAAAAGAAAAAGCTTATTCATATTTCTCCTACAGGAACCGTGATAGAGGGTTCAATCAAGACCAATCCGCAGATAAGAAAAATTTTGAACAATTTTAGAAAGAGCGAGGGTTGACAATATGTCAAAACAGGATGTAATCGAAATTGAAGGTATTGTTAAGGAAGCTTTACCGAACGCACAGTTTAAGGTAGAGTTGCCGAACGGTCACGTGATATTAGCTGTTATTTCAGGCAAACTGAGAATGAACTTCATTCGCATATTGCCGGGTGATAAGGTAAAGGTGGAAATGTCCCCCTATGACCTGACAAGAGGCAGAATTACCTGGAGAACTAAATAATTCGGGTAAAAACACGACTTTTTAGAAAGGAATGATTATACATGAAAGTCAGACCTTCAGTAAAGAAAATGTGCGACAAGTGCAAAGTAATCAAAAGAAAAGGTAAGATTTTAGTTATTTGCGAAAACCCCAAGCATAAGCAGCGCCAGGGTTAATTTACCTAACAAAAACAAAACTATATTTTAGAATTTATATGGAGGTGCAACTATATGGCTCGTATAGCAGGTGTTGACTTACCGAGAGATAAAAGAGTTGAGATTGGTTTGACCTATATCTACGGTATCGGCCGTAAGACTGCAGACGACATTATTGCTGCAACAGGTGTTAATCCGGACACTCGTGTCAGAGATTTGACAGAAGAAGATATTGCAAAGCTCAGAGAATACATCGAGCATCACTGCCGCGTTGAAGGTGACCTTCGCCGTGACATCGCTTATGATATTAAAAGACTTATTGATATTGGTTGTTACCGTGGCGTTCGCCACAGAAAAGGACTTCCTGTAAGAGGTCAGCGTTCAAAGACTAACGCTCGTACTCGTAAGGGTCCCCGTAAAACCATGGCTAATAAGAAGAAGTAAGGAGGGCAAAGGACTATGGCAGCACCAAAGGGTGGTAAGAAGGTTATTCGCCGTCGCCGTGAACGCAAGCACATTGAAAAAGGCGCAGCGCATATCCAGTCTACATTTAACAACACAATTGTTACTATTTCCGATACACAGGGCAACGCTGTTTCTTGGGCAAGCGCAGGCGAGCTCGGTTTCAGAGGTTCAAAGAAGTCAACTCCGTTTGCCGCTCAGTCAGCAGCCGAAACAGCTGCAAAGGCAGCAATGGAACACGGCATGAAGTATGTTGAAGTATATGTAAAGGGTCCCGGTCAGGGTCGTGAAGCTGCAATCCGTGCATTGCAGACTGCAGGTCTTGAGGTAACAATGATTAAGGATGTTACTCCAATCCCGCACAACGGATGCCGTCCTCCAAAGAGAAGACGTGTATAGTATTTTAAAAGGAGGAAAATTCTACTATGGCTAAAAATATGCAGCCTATCGCTAAGCGTTGCAGAGCTCTTGGCATTTCACCCGCAGTTATGGGTTATTCCAAGAAGACTTCCAACAGAAATCCCGGCGGTAAGATGAGAAGAAAAAAGAGCGAATACAGCATGCAGCTCACTGAGAAGCAGAAGGTAAAATTTATCTACGGCATCATGGAGAAGCAGTTCAGAGCTTACTACGAAAAAGCTGAAAAAGCTGAGGGTAAGACAGGTGCTGTATTGCTTACACTTATTGAAAGAAGACTTGACAACGTTATCTTCAGACTCGGTCTTGCAGCTACAAGAAGAGAAGCAAGACAGCTTGTTAGTCACAGCCACTTTACCGTAAACGGTAAGAAGGTAAACATTCCTTCATACCTTGTTAAGGTTGGCGATGTAATCGAAGTTAAGGAGAAGAGCCGTTCAACTGCAAGATTCAAGGCAATCGCAGAGGGCGAAACATCTTCAATTGTAACACCAAAGTGGCTTGAGAAGAGCGAAAACCTTCTCGGTGGCAAGGTTGTTGCAGCTCCCCAGAGAGAAGACATCGACTTTCCTGTTGAAGAACACCTCATCGTTGAGTTGTACTCCAAGTAATCTTATATTTCACAGGCAGATTACACACAGATGGGCTGCTTTTGCAGTCGCATAATGTTTAGGAGGATTCGCGAATGATAGAAATTGAAAAGCCAAGAATTGAAACCGAGGAATTAACCGAGGATGGAAAGTACGGCAAGTTTGTTGTTGAACCGCTCGAGCGTGGTTTCGGCAACACACTCGGCAACAGTTTGCGCCGTGTGCTGCTTTCCTCTCTTGAAGGCTGTGCTGTTACATCAATCAAGATTGACGGCGTTCTTCACGAATTTTCAACTATTCCCGGCGTAAAGGAAGACGTTACGGAAATTGTTCTTAATATGAAAAGTCTTGTTGCAAAGCTCCATGAAACAAGTCCCAAGGTTATAGAAATTGCAGCCGAGGGTCCCTGTGAGGTAAAGGCTGCCGACATCAAATGTGATGATGAGGTTGAAATTCTCAACCCTGAACTCCATATTGCTACACTCGGTGAGGGTGCTAAGCTCAATATGGAAATCACAGTTGACAAGGGCAGAGGATATATTCCTTCAGAGCGCAACAAGCAGTTAAGCGGCAACAATGTTATTGGCGTTTTGCCGATTGATTCAATTTATACTCCCGTGTTAAAGGTAAACTATACAGTTGATAACACTCGTGTAGGTCAGATTACTGACTATGACAAGCTCACTTTGGATGTTTGGACAAACGGAGTTATCAATGCTCAGGAGGCTGTTTCTCTTGCAGCAAAGGTTCTTACCGAACACCTTAACCTTTTCGTTAATCTTTCCGACAAAGCTTCAAGTGCTGAAGTTATGGTTGAGAAGGATGACAAGGGCAAGGAAAAGATTCTTGAAATGACAATTGAAGATCTTGATCTTTCAGTTCGTTCTTTCAACTGCCTCAAGCGTGCAGGCATTAACACGGTAGAGGATTTGATCAACAAGTCCGAAGAGGATATGATGAAAGTGCGTAACCTCGGTAGAAAATCTCTCGAGGAAGTTGTACAGAAGCTCAATTCTCTCGGTTTTAGTCTTCAGAAGGAAGACGAATAACTTCCCAAAGTCTTTGACAGGCTATTCTGTCAAATTCTTACCAACAAACTCAACGGTAAAGGAGTGAAAGAAATGCCAGGTACAAGAAAATTAGGAAGAACTACTGCACAGAGAACTGCAATGCTTCGTGCTATGGTTACTTTCCTTTTGGAAAACGGCAAAATTGAAACAACTCTTACTCGTGCCAAGGAAGTTCAGGCTATGGCAGAGAAGATGATTACTACAGCTAAAGAAGATACTCTTCACAACAGACGCCTTGTTTTGGCTTTTGTTACTAAGGAAGATGTTACAAGCAAGCTCTTTAAGGAAATTGCTCCAAAATACAGCGATAGAAACGGTGGCTATACAAGAGTTACTAAAATCGGTCCCCGTCGTGGTGACGCCGCTGAAATGGCAATTATCGAGCTCGTTTAATTCTTTTTAAGTTAATACAAGTTCAATTTAACTCCCGACTAAAAAGTCGGGAGTTTTTGCGTTTGTTTCAAAATGTAGGCTCTTTTGCTACTCCGACTTTTATTATAGAGTTACAAAAAGTTCATCAGCAGGCGAACACGGTTCGGCGCTGCATTGAAATTGTATGAATAACTACAATAACACTAAATGCTTTTTATTTGTCAAACTGTATTCACGAACAGGAAACGGGGGTGCGCCGTGCTTTTGTACAAAACAAGACAGGCTGTGAAGAACGAAGTTTTAAACTTTATTCTTCACAGCCTCATTTTACGTTTTAAAAGCAATTCAATTTTTAGTTGGCAACCTAATCTTTATAAGATGAGCTGAGCTTAAAACCGCTCGCAGGCTTACCCTTTTTGTCGATAAGGTTCTTACTGTCGCTTGCTCTGCAGGCAACTTCCCAGTGATAACTTGGTGATGTTGAGCCGCCGCCTTTAACTTCATATACTACGGTCATAAACGCACCGCCGTTTGTGTAGTCATAACCGTCACCGATGTTGACGCCGCTTAAAGAAATCTCTCCGGCAATCTTTATGTTGAGCATAGCTCCGTATTTAGCGGGTACAGACATTTTTGCACTTTTGCAGGTAAGCTTTGATGAATCATATTTGATTGTTGCCTGATAGTTTTCGAGAACTGCCGGTGTTGTCAGATTGTATGTGCATACAATTGTGTCACCGACATTGAATGTTTTGCCGCCGATTTTAAGCGACTTGCTGTTGCTGTCATCAGATTTTGATGAATCTGACTTTGAAGATGAACTGTTATTATTTTTGTTGCTGTTGTTATTATTCTTATTACTGTTGTTATTAGTTTTGCCTGAGTCTGTTTTTGAAGAACTGTTGTTAGTAGTTTTGCTTGTTTCACTCTTTTCAATAACGGAACTCTGCTGACTGTTTGATTTTTTGCCCGAAGAACTGCCGCCTGAGTTTTCGGAGTTATTGCCTGAATCGCCTGACTTGCTGTTGCCGCCGGCGTTGTTGTTTACAGGCACAGCTTTTGTTTCTTTAACATATTCAGTGTTGCCCTGAGCGTCTGTTACAACCTCGGTGTATGTTTCAATTTTTGTTTCAATCTGAGTATCTATGCGTGTTTCGTGAACAATCTCTGTTGCTTTCTGTTCATCCGAATTTTCTCCGCAACCACTCATAACGCTTGCAGCCATAGTCGAAAAAGCCACAAGTGATGCAAGTGCCGCAATAAGACAATAGTTTTTCTTTTTGCCGTAATTACGCATTATGCCACTTCCTTAATGTGATTTAAAATTTCTGTAAGTGTTACCGTATCTTTACCATAATATTATATCAAATTAATCAACGAAAATAAAGAAATTTCGCAAAATTGTACCGTTATATATTGAAAAATTACTTGTATTAATTTTATGCAAATGGTACAATAATTTTGACGGATGTGATTAACAAGTGAACTTTTTGTGAATATATCTAAAAGTTCCTTATTGATATGATTTTTTAGGAGTGATTATAGTGAGGACAACAAAAAAAGCGCTTTCAATTGTACTTGCTGGTTTGATGACCGTTGGCGGTATGTCGGTATTTTCTGTTTCTGCCGCTCAAACATCAACACCGACTCTTTCATTTAAAACTCAGAATGCACTTTATGCACACGCAGTAAGCGGTTCTGACGATTCTGACGCATGGGTTGCATGGCAATGTAAACACAACGAGGATATGGAGGAATTAAATACTAATAGGAAGTATTTCTTCCTTCCAAGCAGTGTTTCGTCAACAAGCGTTGAGCTTTATAACGCATATTCAAAAAGCGTTACGGTTAATAATGTAACTATACCGTCAGGCGAGTCGAGGGAGGTTTCGTACACAATTGATAAGGCAGGCAATGTTACTGCCGACGGAAAAACCTATTCCCTCACATTCTTAAAGTCCTCTGCCGAGTCTGCAATCTATGTGAACAACAGCAATGCTGACGGCAACGGCAAGGAACTTATCTCTTATCTTAACGAGGATAAGAGCAACTATTCCTCTGCAACAGGCGCTATTGTTGACAGGAACGGCAAGATTGACAATACTTCAATCAAGAAAATCAAGGGCAGAGGCAACTCAACATGGGGCAAGGCTAAGAAGCCGTACAACATCACATATTCCGATAAGGTTTCAATCGGCGGTATGTCAAAGGGCAAAAAGTTCTCTCTTCTTGCAAACTATCAGGATGATTCACTCACAAGAAACCGTTTTCTTTATGACCTTGCAGATGCAGTAGGAACTCCATATGCTTCGGATTCAAGATATGTTGATTTCTACTCAGACGGTTATTACTGGGGTTCATATCAGATGACCGAAAAAATTGAGGTGGGTAAGAGTGCCCTTGTCAACGATATTGACGATACTGCATACCTTGACGCTGACGGCAATGTAAACAAGGATTTCCCGTTCCTTTGTGAAGTTGATTCCGGTGCTGTAGACGGTGAAGATTACTATGTAAAATGTGATGACGGTATCAAGGTTACAATTAAAGCTCCTGAGCTTTCGGAAGGCGACAAGGGCTATAATGAAGTTAAGAACTATGTCCGTGAAAAGTACAATGCTTTTTACAGAGCCGCTAAAAAAGCAGACTCCGACCTTTCACAGTACGCTGATGTTGATTCATGTGCAAAGCTGTGGCTTATAAATGAACTCGGTAAAAACTGGGATTCCGGTGTTTCAAGCGTTTACTTTGTTTATAAGCAGGATTCTGACGGTAACTATAAGTTCTTCGGCTCACCTGTATGGGACTACGATAATGCGCTCGGTAATGCTACAGGCAGTGCTTGGGATCTTCAGAACTTCGGTGTTAAGGATTACACACAGTATTCAGGCTGGTGGTGCAGATTCAAGGACAGACAGAAACGCTCTCAGAATAGCTCCAACATTATTAACAACATTTCAAGAAACACTCAGGTTAATAAAGCTGCCGTAAATATCTGGTTTGAGCAGTTTGTTCCTGCAATCAACTATTTTGCAGGCAAGACCACATCTTACAAGGGCTCTGACGAATTCTATACAAAAACACAGTATTTTGACCTTCTCAAGGACAGCGGTGCGATGAATTACAAAAGCGGCTGGCATATAAGAACAAGCAGTTGGATTTGTGACCACACATCAATGAACAAGGCTGACTTTGATATGACAACAGGTACATATACCGTAAGTAACACTAAGACAAGCTACAATCAGGGCAGTTTTACGGATATGTATAACTATGCGGCTGATTGGATGACAAGCCGTGCGGCATGGATCAGCAGTAAGTGGTTTAGTGAATACACTCCTTCCGCTAAAATCGGTGATGTTGACGGTGACGGCGAAGTTACTGTAATGGACGCAACGCTTGTTCAGAAGTACATTGTAAGTCTTGAAACACTCACAGACAGTCAGCTCAATGTTGCCGATGTAAACGGTGACGGTGAAATCAGCGTTATTGACGCAACACAAATTCAGAAGATTGTCGTAAATCTTGTATAATTCAAGCACAGAATCGGGCAGGAAACTGCCCGATTTTTTGTTATTGTTTTGAAAATTTTTGTACAAGCCACAGAATGTAAAATTTTACAAATCAAAGATTGAAATTGTGTTGTGAATAATATATAATGAATGTAATCAAAATTTTTACACAGATTTATACATATGCACAATAACGGAATATAAGCATTTTAAAAGGACGGAGAAATCATGAGAAAAACTAAGATAGTTTGTACCATCGGACCTGCCTGCGATTCAAAAGAAATGATGCGTAAAATGATTGACGCAGGTATGAATGTTGCCAGAATCAATATGTCACACGGCGTTTATGACCGACTTGAGGTTACAATCAAAAACCTTAAAGAGGCAATTGCAGAGAGTGGTCAAAATGTTGCAATTCTGCTCGATACAAAGGGTCCTGAGGTCAGAGTCGGCACATTCAAGGACGGTTCTGTTGAACTTGTCGAGGGTGCAGAGTTCAGTCTTTTTAAAAACAAAGAAGAGGGTGACGAAACAGGTGTAAGCCTTTCGTTTCCGAAGCTTGTTGATATTTTTGAATCCGAAGGTCAGAAGGCAATCGGCAGAGAGCTTTTGCTTGATGACGGTATTATCTCGCTTGTCGTTAAGTCGGTAAATCCCGAGTCAATCGTTTGTACCGTAAACAAGGGCGGTGTGCTTAAAAACCGCAAGAGTATCAACATTCCGGGCTACTTTATCAATATGCCGTATGTAAGCGCTCAGGACAGAAAGGACATTGAGTTCGGTCTTAACCACGGTGCAACAGTTGTTGCCGCATCATTTGTCCGCAATCACGATGATGTTAGAACTCTTCGTGACTTTATTGACAGCCTCGGCTATGAGTATGTTGAAATTATCGCAAAGATTGAAAATCAGAGCGGTGTTGACGATATGGACGCAATCATTGATTACGCAGACGGTATTATGGTTGCCCGAGGAGATATGGGTGTTGAAATTCCGTTTATCAAGCTGCCTGAAATTCAGAAAACAATCATCAGAAAGGTTGTTTCAAGAGGTAAGTATGTAATCACTGCAACCCAGATGCTTGAGAGTATGACAACGGCTCCCCGTCCTACAAGAGCCGAAATCAGCGATGTTGCCAATGCAGTTTATGACGGCACAAGCGCAGTAATGCTTTCGGCAGAATCCGCCGCAGGTAAGTACCCGATTGAAAGCGTAAAGGCACTTGACGCAATTTGTTCGGAGGCTGAAGAAAACGGTGAATTTACCGCACTTCATGAGTATGTGGAAGAACACGGAATGAAGGACACTAACCCAATCAGATCAAGTATCTGTAAAGCTGCAAAGAATATTGCGCAGGCAGTAGGCGCAAAGGCTATTATTGTTGAAAGTGCAACAGGTCGAGTTGCAAGAGCGATGGTTCATTACAGACCTGATTGTCCCGTTATTGCAGTTGCAACATCACAGCTTGTATGCAGAAAGCTTTGTCTTAACTGGGGTGTTATGGCTGTCATGGGCGAAGAAAAGCGCACATCTGATTCAATCACGAAACAGGCTATGGAAAAGGCACTCAGCACAGGCGTTGTCAAAAAAGGCGACACGGTTGTTGTGCTTTCGTCAAACAAAACCTGCCCGACTTCAAGCACAGATTCACTTAATGTAAGGATTCTTTAATATGAAAAATATAGTTTTAATCGGAATGCCGGGATCGGGCAAAAGCACAGTCGGTGTGTTGCTTGCCAAGGCGCTGGGTTATTCCTTTGTTGATGTAGATTTGATAATCTGCAAAGAGGCAGGAAAGCCGTTGCAGGAGATTCTTGATAATGAAGGTCTTGACTTTTTTCTTCATCTTGAGGGAAAAATCGGTGCAGAGCTTGACTACGACAAGACCGTTATCGCAACAGGCGGTTCAATGGTTCTCAGTGAAAATGCCATGGAAAACCTCAGAAAAAACGGCAAGGTCGTTTTCATTGATGTTGACCTCGATGAAATCAAGCGCAGAGTTACAAATATCAAAACAAGAGGCATTGCATTCGGTAAGGGTGAAACTCTTGATGATGTGTACAGAGTGCGTTATCCGCTCTATAAAAAGTATGCCGATATCACGGTGTCAATGGAACTGAGCAGTATCGAAACCACGGTTGATGCAATTGTTGAAAAGCTGAAACTTGAAAAACAGAATTAAAGAAAAAGTAAAAGCGTCCGTTATTCGGGCGCTTTTGTTGTTAAATATGAAAATTTTTATGAATAAAAATATGCAGGGGTTCATTGAACGCCGCATTCGGAAAATCGGGGTGCTAAACCGACATTTTGTCCCGAATGGCGGTGAGGATTTTCTTTTCCCGCCGACTGATTTGAACCTGCGTCATGGAAAGAATTTTGGCGGTTTGAGTTTGTGTTTTGCTCCGATAGTACCGCAGTTGAATTATTTTTCGGTCGGTTTCGCATAGGGATTTTACTGCCTGTTCAAGCGACAATCGTTCCGAGATTTCGTCTTGAATATCATCTGTCGGGACATCAAGCTGTGGGTTGCCCTCGCTGTCATATTCGGCAGTCAGGGAGAGAGGAACTCTTGTGCTGTTGAGTGCGTCAATGATTTTTTCCTCGCTTGTATCAAGCCTTTCGGCAAGCTCGCTCACGGTGAGTTCTCTGCCGTTTTTCAGCTTGCTTTCATTGTTAAGCCTTGATATTGCAAGTGAAAGCTCCTTTAATGTGCGGCTGACCCTGACTGCACCGCCGTCACGGAAAAGTCGCTTAATTTCGCCCATAATTACAGGAAAGGCATAGGTTGAAAACTGCAGGTTACGGCTTTCATCAAAGTTATTAATCGCCTTTGCGAGTCCGAGACAACCAGATGCAAAAAGTTCTTCGTACTCTATTCCTTTGCCTGAAAATCGTTTGCAACAGGCATGGACAAGCCCCATATTTTTGTCGGCAAGTTTATTTTTATCGGTCATTTTCCGAACCTATATTTTTTTCAAGAGTTACGGTTGTTCCGCTGTCGGGCTTTGAACGGACACGCACCTTGTCGCAAAAGCTCTGCATAACTGCAAAGCCGAGTCCTGCCCTGTCTTCCTCGGGAGCGGTTGTAAACAACGGTTCCATTGCCTTTTTAATATCGGAAATTCCGCAGCCTTTGTCGCGGATTGTGATTATCACCTTGTTTTCGGAGGTAATTTTTCCGTTTATGTAAATTGTTCCGCTTTGGTGGCGGTAGCCGTGAACAATGCAGTTTGTCACAGCCTCGGATACAGCGGTTTTTAGGTCGCTGAGTTCGTTCACGGTAGGATCAAGCTCATTACAAATGCCGACACAACGCACCGTGCAAAAGCCTCATTACAGCTTTTTGACGGCACGCAAAGTTTCATTTCATTTACTGTTTTCATCTCAACACCCCCAAACTTTCAAGTCCCGACATTGAAAAAAGCCTGTACAATCTGTCGGGAATATTAATCACACGCAATGCTCCGCCGACAAGCTTCATCTGGCGGTATCGCCCCATTACAAGACCTATGCCCGATGAGTCCATAAACGATACTTTTGAAAAATCAAGGCACAAAAGTTTCGGTTTGTTTGTCTGAACGGCGGCGTCAATTTTTGTGCGTATTCCTGCCGCCGAATCGTGGTCAATTTCGCCGTCAATGTATGCCGTGAGAATATTATTTTTAAATTCCGTTTTCAGCAATTTTATCAGTCCTTCTAAAAAATAAGAGCTCCGCACCTGTTATCTTAATGATAATAAGTGCGGAGCAAAAAATTTGTTTTATTCTGTTGTAACGAAAAATTTACTTTTCGGCTGATTCGTTTTCAGCCTTAATTTTATTGATGATATACGGACGGATTTCGCCTGCAAGATAGAGCGAACCGCAGATTACAACTGCACAATCGGTCTTTTCAGCCTGTTCAAAAGCCATATCAAAAGCGTGTTCGGCACTTTCAAAGGTTACCGTATCGTCAACAAATCTTGCATACTGTTGCATAAGCTTTGCAGGGTGCATTGCCCTTGGATTGTGAACGGGAACTGTGTAAACTCTGTCAAAAACTCCGTCAAGCAGTTTTACCGAAGTGCTGACATCCTTGTCGGCAAGCATCCCCGTGATTGCAATTATATACTTATTCGGAAGAAATTTTTGGATTGCCGATTTAAGTGCCTCAATTCCGTTAGGATTGTGAGCACCGTCAAGCAGAACAATCGGCTTTTCACTCAATAGCTCAAGTCTTGCAGGGTTGACAGCCTTTGCAAAACCGTTTGCAATTTGCTCATCTGTTATTGAAATCAGAGAATTGCAACGGAGCATATCAAGTGTCGCAAGTGCGGTTTTTGCATTTTCAAGCTGATGATCACCCGAAAGCGGAAGATCAATTTCAACACCGTTAAACATAAAGCGACTGCCCTTTAAGGTGGTTTCGATGACATCAATATTAACGCTCCCGCTCGTTGCAAGCGGAATTTTCTTTTCTCTTGCAGTTGATTCAATAACCTTCATTGCACGGATATCCTGCTTTGAAGTAACCGCCATTGAGTCGGGCTTGAAGATTCCGCATTTTTGCTGTGCAATTTTTTCAATTGTATCACCGAGAATTGCCGTGTGGTCAAGTCCGATTGTGGTGATAACGGCACAAAGCGGTGATTTTATAGTATTGGTGCAGTCGAGCAGACCGCCCATTCCTGTTTCAAGAACAACAATGTCACAATCTGCATTTGCGTGTATATAAAATTGAAGAGCGTTGACATACTCAAATTCTGTGATGATTGTGCCCTCTTCACGCAGTTGCTCGATAATAGGGAAAGTTTTTTCAACCGCATCCGTGAGAACGGACTCGCTCACCATACAATTGTTTATTTGTATTCTCTCACGAAAATCCGTGATATACGGTGAAATGAACAAGCCTGTTTTGTAGCCTGCCGCAACAAGTGCGGATGAAAGCATAGCGCAAACCGAGCCCTTGCCGTTCGTACCTGCAATGTGTATAAATTTCAGCCTGTCCTGCGGATTTCCGAGCCTGTCAAGTAAAATTCTCATTCGGTCAAGTCCCGGACGAGAACCGAATGTCAAAAGTGAATGAATTTTTTCAACAGCATTTTCGTATGTCATTTACAACAGCTCCCTGTAAATCTCATTTTTCTTAAAGCCTGTTATACTTGCCGCCTCTTTTGCCGCCTCGGTGGGCTTTGCACCGTTTTCAATCAGCTTGCGAGCGGTTTCAACCGCAAATTCAAGGGTGTATTCTTCGGATTTTTCCTCTTGCTTTTTGCCCTCAAGCACAAGCACAAATTCGCCCTTCAGACTGCCGTCTGCATAATTTTCCGCAGCATATTTTGTTGTGGTGCGGATTACTTCTTCGTGAACTTTGGTGAGTTCACGAACAATCGAAAGCTTTCTGTCACCGAAAAAATTGTACAAATCACGGAGAGTTTGCGGAAGCTTGTGGGGCGCTTCATAAAAAATCATTGTTCTGTGTTCGTTTTTCAGGCTGTCAAGATGCTCGCTGCGGCTCTTTTTGTTCACACTCAAAAAGCCTTCAAATGTGAATCTGCCTGTTTCAAGTCCCGAAACCGCAAGTGCGGAAATTACGGCACTCGGACCTGGAATCACCACGGTTTTTATTCCACGCTCCTCGCAGAGCTTTATCAAATCTTCACCCGGATCGGAAATGCACGGCATTCCGGCGTCCGTTACAATTGCACAATTTTCGCCCTGTTCAATTCTGTTGCAGATGATTTCGCCACGCTCACGCTTGTTGTGTTCAAAATAGCTCACCATAGGCTTTTTTATGCCGAAATGATTCAAGAGCTTAAGCGTTACCCTTGTGTCCTCTGCCGCAATGAAATCAACCGATTCGAGGGTTTCTGCGGCTCTCGGTGAAAAATCTCCGAGGTTGCCGATCGGCGTTCCCGTTACATATAAAATTCCGCTCAATTTATATAGTCCTCCTTGTAACTGCCGTAGATGTTCAGCATTTCTTCGGAAAAGTTTCCGCTTTCGTCCTCAATAAACAGGGTTGGCATAACCTCAAGAAATCCCCTTTTACCGCCCCTTCTGCCTTCAAGCAAAAAGAGCTTCGGGGCTTTTGACTTCCGCTGTTGAACAAGCCTTAATTTTTTCGGCTCAACCGAATATTTACGCATTGCCTCCATTGCATCGGCAAGCCTTTCGGGGCGCTGACAAATGCAGAGCCGTCCTCCAAACTGCAAAAGCGACGAACCGCAACGACACACATCGTCAAGCGTACATTCGGATTCGTGCCTTGCAACAAGCTTTGCATTTTCGGGATTTGTAATTCCGCCTCCGCTGATTTTGTAGGGCGGATTGCAGGCAACAAGGTCAAACGAGCCGAGCGGTAATGCACCGTCAAGCTTGTTTAAGTCCGAGTTTACAATTCTGATTTTGTCCTGAAGATTATTGTATTCAAGACTTTGTGAAAACAGCTTGCAGGCATTCTCCTGTATTTCTACCGCCGTGATGTCAAGGCGGTTGTTGTTTTTGTACCACAAAAGCGGAATAGTTCCGCAACCCGTGCCGAGGTCAACACATTTTTTCGCACCGATTTGCTTTGAAAAATCGGCAAGTAAAATTGTGTCCGTTGAAAAACGGTAGCTGTCTGACACATATATTTTAATACCGCTGCCAAGCGGTTCAAGATGTTTATTATTCATCGGTATTCCCCTGAAAACAGTAATTAAAAAGCGGCAAGGAAATCCCTGCCGCCTGTCTTTGTGGATTAACCCTTAATCAGCCTTCCTGTGGAGCGCCGACGGGGCAAACTTCAGCACATGAACCGCAATCAACACAAGCGTCTGCATTGATTTCATACTTGCCGTCGCCTTCTGAAATAGCGTCGCAAGGGCAGTTGTCTGCACAAGCACCACACATGATGCAATCGTCACTGATAGTATATGCCATAGGGAAATACCTCCTTCATGAATTTCACCTTTATTGTAACATAAATTTTGAAAAAAGCAACCTTTTGGAAAGAATTTTATATTTTAAACTGAAAACAGTTCTTTTTTACTGCAACTTGACGAACGCTGTACACATTACAAAAAATTATTCAAGTCCCTTGAATTTTTCCATTTCCTTTTTGTCAAGCTTGATGTAGCCGTCCTTAACAAGCTTGCATTGCTTGACTGTGAATGATTTCGGAGCGGCGTCTTCGGGAGTGTTGTTGAGCTTAACCTTTAAAGTTCCTGCAATCAGGTTGTTTTCAACAACAAGACCTCTGCCTTCGGGAGTATTTACAATTGCTCCTACCTTTGGGGTGTGTTTAAGAAGGTCTGTGTATGCCTCCTGTTCATATTTAAGACAGCACATAAGTCTGCCGCAGGTTCCGAAATTTTAACGGGAGAGAGTGACAGGCCCTGCTCCTTTGCCATTTTGATTGAAACGGGCTGGAACTCGCCCATAAAGCTTGCACAGCAGAACGGCTTACCGCAGATGCCGAGTCCCCCGAGCATTTTTGCCTCATCACGCACGCCTATCTGGCGAAGTTCAATTCTTGTTCTGAATACACTTGCAAGGTCTTTTACAAGAGCACGGAAGTCAACTCGTCCGTCAGCCGTAAAGTAGAAAAGAATTTTGCTGTTGTCAAATGTGTATTCAACATTTACAAGCTTCATTTCAAGCTTGTGGTTGGCAATTTTCTGTTCACAGATTCTGTATGCTTCCTTTTCTTTGAGTTTGTTTTCCGCAAGGTGATTCAGGTCTTTTTCGGTTGCAATTCTGATTAACGGCTTGAGCGGATGCGAAATCTCCGCATCGTCAACGGTCTTGTTCGGAGTTGCAACCTCTCCGCACTCAAGACCTCTTGCCGTTTCAACAATTACCCTGTCGCCTGTGTTAAGTTTATTGTCAAGCGGATCAAAGTAATACACTTTGCCGACTTCTTTAAATCGTACTCCGATTATCTCTGCCATGAAATCCTCCTGTATTCTCCGCACAGCCAAGTTGTGAGAAGATTTATATTTATGTGTTTCGGTATTTTCAGTTTTGCGTCCTCGGTAAGCTCAATCATAGAAATCAGCTTTGCCCGAGTAAATCGTCTTGCAAGCTCCCCGGCACATTCCTCGTCAAAAACCGCATCCGCTCCAACGCTTTTTGCCATTCCGTCACGCAGAATCAGCTTTACGACAAGCAGAATTTCGTCTGCAAGGTTTTTGTCGCTGAGGCATAGAGTGCCTGCATAAGGTTGTACTCCCGTGTCGATAAAATTCCTTTTACAATTTTCTTTGCCCCTGCAACCGCATCCTCGCTGAAAACATCTTTTGTTTTCAGACGGAATACACTTGAACGGGAGAGAATTGTCGGGAGCAGTTTCTTGGAGTTTTCGCAGAGCATAATGAAATATACATTCTGCGGAGGTTCTTCAAGAAGTTTCAAAAACGAGTTTTGAACGATGTCCGAAAGCCTTGTGTCGGCAAAAGGGAAGATATACACCTTTGCATCTGCCTCATTCGGCTTTATGACAGAGTCACCGATTATCTCTCTCATCTGCTCAATTGAATTTTGTTTTCTGTCATTTGGAAGTTCAACATATTTAATGTCGGCGTGTGCCTTATTCTTTGCCTTGTGACATTGCTCACAATGACCGCAAGGCTTTACCGGTTCGGTACACACCGCATACATTGACAGAAACACGGCAAGGTTCATCGCCTTTTCGCTGTCCCTGCTTTCTATTACAACAGCGTGGGGAACTCTGTCCTGAATATCAAGGGTGTTGAAGGTTTGTTTTATATTGTCGTCAAAATCAAAACCGTCAAAATTCAAAATCCCACCTCCGCTTATTTATCACATTTATTATATCATTTTATTTTTGCAATTTCCACAATTATTTTAAGGCTACGGTATTGGTAACAATTTCGCCCTTGTCGGTGATGTCGATAATGCCGTAGGACGCATAGTATCCGTGGCATGAACCGGGGTTCATAATATACAGACCGTCCTCATAGAGTGTGAGAGGCATATGTGTATGACCGAAGAGGAGAATATCCGCTCCTGCTTCTCTTGCGGCGGAGGTAATGCGGTAAAGTCCCGATTTTGCGTCATAGAGATGTCCGTGTGTTACAAAGATGGTTTTACCGCAGACTTTAAAAATCTCCTTTGACGGGAAAAAGCTGTTCCAATCGCAGTTGCCCCTTACGGCAACAATCATTTTGTCTTTGTAATTATCTTTTAAAAACCGCTGTTGTTCTTCACCGTCACCGCAATGAACAATTATTTCCGCCTTGCGCTGTGCGTCAACGGCTTTGATAAGACTGCGAAGATCTCCGTGAGTGTCCGAAACTACCAAAATACGCATTGAAAATTCTCCGTTCTAAAAATAAAATTTCCGCATAGTATATGTTGAGGTGTTGGTATGTCTGATAATAAAAAAGTTAATAAACTGCTCGGTGAGGTATCGAAAAAGTACGGTATCTCTAAGGAACAGCTTGAAAGTGCCGCACAAAGCGGTAACATAGAAAATCTTTTGAAAAATACAAATCCGAATCAATCGAAGCAGATTGAGAGCGTTCTGTCGGATCCCGAAAAAGCAAAGAAACTTTTGCAAAGTCCTCAGGCTCAGGCGCTGATGAAACTGCTCGGCGGTGAATGATATGTCTGATTTACAGGATAAGCTCAATCAGATTTTGCAGAACCCCGAGGCAATGAAACAGGTGCAAAGTCTTGGGGCACAGCTTGGTCTGACAGGTGAGCAAAAACAACCGCCAAAGCCGAAACCGCCCGAAAATAACCTTATGTCAGTGCTGGGCGGTGACGACACAATCGGCACAATTGCCAAATTTGCACCGCTTTTAAGCTCGCTGAACAACAGCGATGACACCACACGACTGCTTGATTCGCTCAGACCGTTTCTTTCACATGAACGGCAGGAAAAGCTTGACAAAGCCGAAAAGATGCTGAAATTATTCCGCCTTATGCCGTTACTGCGTGAAAACGGATTGTTCTGACAGGAGGTGATTTTTTGCCGAGTTTTGAAGAGGAGGCTTTTAACCGAGCACAGCAGATGCACCGAAAGCCGCAATTCAATCGTGAAGCACCAAGAAGGGAAGTTCCGAAACAACCCGAAAAGCAGGAAGAACCAAAGTCCGAAATTCCCGAACCGCCCGTTCCGAAAAAGGATGACGGCCTTTTGAATCTGATGTTCAAAAACAAGGAACAGAGCCTAATTCTTTTGCTTGTGATACTGCTTATGGAGGAAAACACCGATCCGTCAGTTCTGCTTGCGCTGATGTATCTTCTGATGTGATTATCGGATTTGTCCGTTTCCTCTGATGATATATTTTGAGCTTGTAAGCTCGTTAAGTCCCATAGGTCCTCTTGCGTGGAGCTTTTGGTTGAAATTCCGATTTCTGCACCGAGTCCGAATTCTCCGCCGTCGGTAAAGCGAGTTGATGCGTTTACATAAACCGCCGCAGAATCAATTCGTGCCGTGAACTCGTTTGCACTGTTGTAGTCGCTTGTCACAATGCATTCGCTGTGACCTGTACTGTACTTCTGAATGTGAGCAATTGCGTCATCAAGGCTGTCAACAACCTTTACGGCAATGATGTAATCGAGAAATTCTATTCTATAATCTTCTTCCGTTGCAGAAACAACGCAGTCACCGAGAATCTGTTTTGTTCTGTCACAGCCTCTGATTTCAACATTCTTTTTATCAAGCTCTGCTTTGATTACAGGCAGAGCTTTTTCTGCGATATCCTTGTGTACAAGCAATGTTTCAAGCGCATTGCACACAGATGGGCGAGAGGTTTTGCCGTTGAAAACAATATTTTTCGCCATTTCAATATCTGCACTCTTGTCAACATAGATATGGCAGTTACCCACGCCTGTTTCGATAACGGGAACCTTTGCATTTTCAACAACGCTTTTGATAAGTCCTGCACCGCCACGGGGAATGAGTACATCGAGATAATCGGAAAGCTGCATAAGCTCTGTTGCACTCTGTCTTGTTGTATCCTCAACAAGTGCTACGCAGTCACGGGGAAATCCTGACTTTTCAAGTGCGTCACGCATAACCCTTGCGATTGCCATATTTGAATGAAAAGCCTCTTTACCGCCACGAAGAATTACGGCACTGCCTGCTTTAAGGCAAAGAGCCGCCGCATCGGAAGTTACATTAGGTCTTGCCTCAAAGATGATTCCGATAACACCCATCGGAACTGTTACCTTTTCAATCTGCAAGCCGTTTTTGAGGGTTCTGCCGTCAAGAACTCTGCCCACGGGATCGGGTAAAGCCGCAACCTGTCTTACCCCGTCAGCCATACCGTTGATTCTATCCTCAGACAATCTGAGTCTGTCGAGAAGTGACGCCGTAAGACCGCTTTTTTCGCCGTTCTCAAGGTCAATTTTGTTAGCTGCAAGAATTTCTTCGCAGTTTTCGCAGAGTGCGTCTGCAATTGCACCGAGGGCAATGTCCTTTTTTGAACCGGCTGTCATAAGAAATCTTGACGCATCTTTTGCCTTTGCGCCCATTTGTTCAAGTGTAGTCATAATTTTCCTCCGATTATTTAACAGGTAAAAATTTTGTTCCGATTTTGTTTCCGTCAATTACTTCATAAAGATTTTCGGGATTTGAGCCGTTGATAACGCTGACCTCAACACCTCGTTTTGTGGCATAATCAGCCGCCTGAAGCTTTGTAATCATACCGCCTGTACCACGGTTTGAGCCTGTACCTGCCGCCATTTCAAAAATTTCCGCATTGATTTTTTCGATAATATCAAGCTTTTTGGCATTTGGATTTGTTCGTGGGTTTGAATCGTACAGACCGTCAATATCCGTAAGAATAATGAGTCTGTCTGCGGCAACAAGTCCTGCGACAATTGCGGAAAGCATATCGTTATCACCGAAATTGTTGCCCTCAAGCTCATCAATTGTAACGGTATCGTTTTCGTTGATTACAGGGATAATGTTCATTCTGAGAAGCTCGTCAATTGTGTTGATAACATTCTGCCTTTTCTGCTCTGTTTCAACAGCGTGGCGGGTAAGCAGCAGCTGAGCAACAGAGTGGTTGTACTCGCCGAAAAGTTTGTCATACATAAACATAAGCTCACACTGACCGATTGCGGCAAGAGCCTGTTTTTTCTTGGTCTCGGTAGGTCGCTTGTCAAGACCTGCCTTGCCCATTCCTACAGCAATAGCACCCGAAGAAACGAAGATAACCTGTTCTCCGCGGTTCTGCAAATCAGAAAGCACCTTGCAAAGCTGTTCAACTCTTCTGTAATTTATTTTTCCGTTTTCATAAGTCAGCGTTGAAGTACCAACCTTGATTACGGTACGCTTTTTCTCCATAAAAACACCTGTTTCATTGCAGATTTTCATTTTTGCACTTTTTCATTATGTACAATTAAAATAATTATAACATAATGTACACGATAAATACAACACTTTACATAACAAAACCCCGAAGTTTTGGCACTTCGGGGTTGATTTTGTATTTAATTTAGTGAGGATATCTGTTGATAAGCTCACGGAGGTCATACGGAGTCGCCTGATAAACGAAATAGTTGAGCCAGTTTGTGTAGAGCAAGGTTGCGTTGCTTCTCCAAATCATCGGCGGAGTTTTTGACGCATCGTCATTCGGGAAATAATTGTAAGGAACATGCGGATTGAGTCCCTTGTTTTTATCTCTGAAATATTCCTTGGCAAGGGTGTCACGGTCATACTCTGCGTGACCTGTAACAAACACCTGTCTGCCGTTTCGACTGCAAATTACGCATGAACCTGCAATCTCGGAAACCGCAAGTACTTCAAGCCCTCTGCATCTTTTCAACGCCTCTTCATCAATTCCCGTATGTCTTGAATGCGGAATTGTGAATGTATCGTCAAAGCCTCTCATAAGCTTGTGATGCGGAACAAGCACCCTGTGGGTGTAAATTCCGCTTAATTTTTCGGGCAAAAGGTGCTTTTTTATGCCGTAGTGATAATAAAGACCTGCCTGAGCGCCCCAGCAGATGTGGAATGTTGAACACACATTATGCTTTGACCACTCCATAATTTCACAAAGCTCACCCCAATAATCGACCTCTTCAAAGTCGAGCTGTTCAACAGGCGCACCCGTGATAATCATTCCGTCAAAGCTTTCGTTTTTCACCTGATTAAATGTCTTGTAAAAAGTTGTCAGGTGATGCGGAGAGGTGTTTTTAGAGGTGTGTGATGCCATCTGCAAAAGCTCGATATCAACCTGCAGAGGACTGTTGCCGAGCAGCCTTAAAAGCTGGGTTTCGGTTTCGATTTTTGTCGGCATCAGATTCAGAATAAGAATTTTCAGCGGACGGATATCCTGTCTGAGAGCAACCTCGTTCGGCATTACAAAAATATTTTCCGATTCCAGCACCTTGATTGCCGGAAGATTACTTTGTACCTTGATTGGCATTTTCTCACCACCTTTATTTTTTCTTACGAGCAGACAGTAAGGCTTATATCATACCTTAGCGTCCCGAACCTGTCATTGTACTATTGATGTCTTATATTTTACAAGCAACTCTGTCTTCATCTGTTCGGTTGTTATTTCACCGTTTGACCAACGGTCTGACAACAATTTTGAACTTTCAGAGGCAGGAACACCCTCGATACTGTTTACGGCATTTGCAATTTTTACTGCACGCCTACGCTTTTTCAAATCAACCGACTGCATTCCCGTCACCTCAGAAAATATTATTGACTTTATTTACAAATTAATACTGCTTGCCCCAGAATACCATATGCTTTGCAGGCTTGCCGCAGCATACGCAAACATCCGAGAGATGCTCCTCGTTGAACGGGATACATCTGCTTTTTACACCGCCTGTAACTTCTTTGATTTTTTCTTCACAGGCTGTATCGCCGCACCACATAGCCTTGATAAAGCCGGGCTTGTTCTTGGCTGTGTCAACGAACTCATCAAATGTTGTTGCCGTGAATGTCTTTTCCTGTGTGTTTTTAAGAGCACGGTCATACATATCGTTGTGGATTGTAACCATAAGGTTTTCAACAAACGGTACAAGCTCGTCAATTGAAACAAATGCCTTTTCACGGGTATCACGGCGGACAACCACGCACTGGTTCTTTTCAATATCCTTAGGACCGATTTCAACTCTTACAGGCACGCCTTTCATTTCATACTCGGCAAACTTCCATCCGGGAGCGTGGTCTGAAGAATCGAGTTTTACTCTGAACTTTTCGGCAAGTGCTTTTCTAAGCTCCTCTGCCTTTTCAAGAACACCCTCTTTGTGCTGTGCAACCGGAATGAGTGCAACCTGAATAGGGGAAATCTTCGGCGGAAGAACAAGACCGTCATCATCAGAATGAACCATAATGAGCGCACCGATCATTCTTGTAGAAACACCCCATGATGTCTGATGCGGATAATGAAGCTTGTTGTCCTTGCCTGTGTATGTGATGCCAAAGCTCTTTGCAAAGCCGTCGCCGAAGTAGTGTGATGTACCGCCCTGAAGAGCAACACCGTTGTGCATCATCGGCTCGATTGTGTAGGTTTCTTCGGCACCTGCGAACTTTTCTTTTTCTGTCTTTCTGCCGATTACTGCCGGAATAGCAAGAGTTTCCTTGTAGAAATCAGAATAAACATGTAACATTCTGAGCGTTTCTTCTCTTGCTTCTTCTTCGGTTTCATGCATTGTATGACCTTCCTGCCAGAGGAATTCCGATGTACGAAGGAACGGACGGGTTGTCTTTTCCCATCTTACAACGCTGCACCACTGGTTGTAGAGCTTCGGAAGATCACGGTATGTGTTGATAATCTTTTTATAATGTTCACAGAAAAGAGTTTCCGATGTAGGACGAACGCAAAGACGCTCCTGAAGCTTTTCCTGACCGCCTATAGTAACCCATGCACATTCGGGGGCAAAGCCCTCAACATGGTCTTTTTCTTTCTGTAAAAGACTTTCGGGAATAAACATAGGCATATAAACATTCTCGTGACCTGTTTCTTTGAAACGACGGTCAAGGTCAGCCTGAATATTTTCCCAGATAGCATAGCCGTAGGGGCGGATAACCATACAGCCCTTTACGCCCGAATAGTCAACGAGCTCAGCTTTTTTAACGATGTCGGTGTACCATTTTGCAAAGTCCTCATCTCTGCTTGTGATAGCTTCAACCATTTTTTTGTTGTTTGCCATTATATTCCCTCCGTAAAATAAAATTTTACTTATTTTTTAACATATTTTTTTGCATTTTCAAAATGCCGAATACACGGCTGTCATAACATCTATAACATTACTATTATACACTAATTCTTTTATTTTTCAACCTTTTTGATACAGCCTGAATTTTTAAATTTTCAGCCTTTTCAATATACACTAAATCTGCAAATTTTCAACCTTTTTGAGCAAAACAAAAAGAGGCCGTAAAAACGACCTCTCAAAAATTAAGTGCGAAAAAACAAGAGCAAATTATGAGTTAGCCTCGATGTAAGAAACGAGTGAACCAACTGTCTTGATGTTTTCAATTTCCTCATCGGGAACTTCAACCTCAAACTCGTCTTCGATTGACATAAGAAGGTCAACAACATCGAGTGAATCTGCGCCGAGATCTTCCTGAAGATCTGTGTCGGCAGTAATCTTATCCTCTTCAACATCGAACTGTTCAGCAAGAATTGCCTTAACTTTTTCTAATACCATTAATAATTCCTCCCGGTAAAAATATTGATTGTCCAAAGTAAATTATAGACAAAAGCACTTAGTTTATGCTACAATGGTATGAAAGCAAACGGATTGCTTCACTTCCCTTATATTATTGATTATTTACCCCTTTGTCAATATATATTTGAAATTTTTTTGAAAAATTTCTGATTTTTGCATAAATAATTTCTTTTAAGTTTATTTCTGCATAGCTAAAAATATGAACCTCGGAGGTATTTTTTTATTATGGAAACCAAGAAATTTGCCGTAATCGGTCACCCAATCGGTCACACAATGTCACCGTTTATACACACAAGACTTTTTGAACTTCAGGGCGTCAAAGCGAATATACAAAGCTTGACATTGCTCCCGAAAATCTTGAATATGAATTTAAAAATACCCTTTCAAAACTTGACGGATTTAACATTACAATTCCGCATAAGCAGGCAGTCATTCCGTTTCTTGACGAAATTGACGCAAAGGCCGAGATGTACGGCAGTGTGAATACGGTTTCAAACAAAAACGGCATTTCAAAGGGTTACACAACAGATCCGGACGGATTTTTAAAGGCTCTTGATGCGGCAGGAATTATGCTTAACGGCAGAATCGTAATCATCGGTTGCGGCGGCGTTGCAAGAACAATGGCGTATGAGGTTGTTCTCAAAAAACAGCCCTTCTCTTTGCCGTAAGAAAAGAGGATTTGAAAATTGCCGAGGCTTTATGCGATGAAATCAGAAAAACAGTTGCAGGTTGCGATGTAAGCTTCTGCCTTATTGACGAACTTTCGGGTGACATTGATGTGCTTATCAACGCAACTCCTATCGGAATGTTTCCTAAGATTGAAAATCAGCCTGTAAGCGACAGTGTAATAAACTGTTGTGCAAATGTATTTGACGCTGTTTACAATCCGCTTGAAACAATGCTTGTTAAAAAGGCAAGGGCAAACGGTGCAACAGCCGAAAGCGGAATGGCAATGCTCGTATGGCAGGCAGTTGTTTCTCACGAACATTGGGACGGCTCTGTTTATGACAAGGGCGACATTGCTCAGCTTTGTATCGACTCTGCAAAAGAGCTTAAAAAGAATTTCTGATGAACGGAGAAATTTAAAGTGAACAACATAGTTTTATGCGGATTTATGGGTTGCGGAAAATCAACCGTAGGCAAAAACATTGCAAGAAAATCGGGAAGAAAATTTCTTGATATGGACTCATACATTGAAGAAAAAGCAGGAATGACAGTTTCCGAAATATTTGAAAAATACGGCGAAGAAAAGTTTCGTGATATGGAACATGACGCCTGTGTTGAGCTTGCAGGGCTTGAAGGTCTTGTAATTGCATCGGGTGGCGGTGCGTTTACATTCAAGAGAAATGTTGAGGCCTTCAAGGGCAAGGACAAGATCGTTTTTCTTGATGTTCCGCTGGGAATCATCAAAAGCCGTCTTAAAAACGACACAACAAGACCCCTGCTTCAGCGTCCGGACAGGGACAGGGTTATGAAAGACCTTTATGACAGCAGATATCCGATTTATCATGCCGCTGCCGACATTGTGGTAAAGGGCAAAAATACGCCGTTAAAAACCGCTTTTGCAATAATCGACGCAGTAAGCGGAACAGATGTGGCTGAAAAACCGCATAAAAACGCTTGATTCTGCATTTATTCTATTGACTATCACGCTTTAAAGTGCTAAAATGACTAAAGAAATGTGACGAACTTCGATTCGTTTCGTCAAAAGTGAATTGAAAGGAAATTAAAGCAATGATTATAGTATTAAAACCGTCTGCAACAGAGGAGCAGATTAACAAAATTCACAAATATGCTCAAAGAGAGCTATGATGTAAAGGTTAATAAGTGGGATGGTGTTCATTCAACCGTACTCGGTCTTATCGGCGATACAACAAAGATTGACATTGAGTATATTGACGCTCAGGACATTGTTGAAAATGTAAAGAGAGTTCAGGAGCCGTACAAAAAGGCTAACAGAAAGTTCCATCCCGACAATACAGTCATTAAAATCAATGACAATGTAACAATCGGTGACGGCAGTCTGCACATTATGGCAGGTCCCTGCTCTGTTGAAAGCGAGGAGCAGATTGTTCAGATTGCAAAGGATGTTAAAGCATCGGGCGCAACACTTCTCAGAGGCGGCGCATTCAAGCCCCGTACTTCACCATACGCTTTCCAGGGACTCAAGCAGAAGGACTTGATCTTCTCAAAACAGCAAGAAGAGAAACAGGTCTGCCGATTGTAACAGAAATTATGAGAGCATCACACATTGATATGTTCGAGAATGTGGATATTATTCAGGTTGGCGCAAGAAATATGCAGAACTTTGAGCTTCTCAAGGAACTCGGCAAAATTGACAAGCCTATCCTTCTCAAGAGAGGTCTTTCCGCAACAATCGAAGAATGGCTCATGAGTGCCGAATATATTATGGCAGGCGGTAACGATAAGGTTATGCTCTGCGAAAGAGGTATCCGCACATACGAAACATTTACAAGAAACACTCTTGATATTTCGGCTATCCCGATTATCAAAAAGCTTTCCCACCTTCCTGTTATTGTTGATCCGAGCCATGCGTCGGGCAAGTCATGGCTTGTTGAACCGCTTGCAATGGCAGCAGTTGCCGCAGGTGCAGACGGTCTTATCATAGAGGTTCACAACGATCCGCCGCACGCACTTTCGGACGGTGCGCAGTCACTTACTCCAAAGCAGTTTGACGGAGTTGCAAAGAAGGTTTTCGGCTTAAAAAAGGCTGTTGACAAATTAAATTAAGATTTTTACTTTCGGTACGGTTTTTCAGCCGTACGATTTGGACTTTAATTAACTTTACTAAAGAATACACAAACGGAGGCTAATGCAGTGAATATTGCAGTTGTAGGACTCGGAATTATCGGCGGCAGTTTTTGCAAGGCGATAAAAAAGTACACCGACCACCGTGTAATCGGTATCAACAGAACAAAATCTACTGCCGAAAAGGCTTTAAAAGAAGGTGCGATTGATGAAATCGGCACACATGAAAGCCTTGAAAACGCAGACCTAATTATTCTTTCAATGTATCCGCAGGCGGTTGTTGACTATGTTTCAAGGTACGGAGAACACATAAAAAAAGGTGCGGTTGTAACCGATGTTTCAGGCATCAAGAGGGCAATATGTCCGCAGATGACAAAGCTTTCCGAAAAATTCGGCTTTGTTTTTGCCGGCAGTCATCCGATGGCAGGCAAGGAAACAAACGGTTTTGATGTTTCGGACGCCGACCTTTACAAAAACGCAAGCTACATTATCGTTCCGTGCAAGGCTGATAACAGCGTTGTAAATATGTTGTCCGACTTTGCAAAATCAATCGGCTTTGGCACAGTTAAAATCACAACTCCCGAAGAACATGACAGAATGATTGCCTTCACATCACAGCTTCCGCATGTGCTTGCGTGTTCATATGTTTTAAGTCCGTGCTGTCCGAACCACAAAGGCTTTTCGGCAGGAAGCTACCGAGATGTTTCGAGAGTTGCAAACATAAATTCAACGCTTTGGAGTGAGCTTTTCCTTGAAAACAAAGATCCGCTCATTTCCGAGCTTGATATACTTATAGATAATATTACAAAAATTAAAGATGCAATAAGTGCCGAAGATGCCGACGCTCTCAAGGCACTTCTTGAAAAGGGCAGAGAGGTCAAACAGGCACTCGGAGAATAAAGAGGAAGGAGAACTTTTATGAAAACTATTCATGTTTCCACGGGAAGTCCCTATGACATTATGATTGAAAGAGGTATCCTTGATAATTGCGGCGAGATTATCAAAAAGCTTTCAAATGCAGAAAAAATCACTATTGTAACAGATACAAATGTTGCTCCGCTGTACAAATGGAGAGTTCTCAACTCTCTTTCACAGCAGGGTTATCAGACTACCGCCCATGTTTTTCAGGCCGGCGAGCAGTCAAAGAATCTTAACACAATCGCAGATATCTATGACACACTTGCAGATTTTAAGATGACAAGAAAAGACCTTATCGTTGCACTCGGCGGCGGTGTTACGGGCGATATGGCAGGTTTTGCCGCCGCAACATATCTGAGAGGAATCGACTTTGTTCAGATTCCGACATCTCTGCTTGCACAGGTTGACTCATCCGTAGGAGGAAAAACAGGCGTTGACATTGCACAGGGCAAGAACCTTGTCGGTGCATTCTATCAGCCAAAGGCTGTTTTGATTGATCCCGACACTCTTTCAACTCTTCCCGACCAGTTCATCACAGACGGTATGGCTGAGATTATCAAGTACGGCTGTATCAAGGACAGCGAATTTTTTGAAATGCTTGCAAACGGCGACGCTCTTGAACACATTGACGATGTAATTGAAACCTGTGTAAAAATTAAGCGTGATGTAGTAAACCGTGACGAAAAGGAAGCAGGGGAAAGAATGCTTTTAAACTTCGGTCACACACTCGGTCACGCAATCGAAAAAATCTACAACTATACAGGCATCACACACGGTATGGCAGTTGCCGTCGGTATGGTAATGATGACAAAGGCAAGCGAAAAGCACGGACTTACCGAGGCAGGAACTGCATACAAGATTGAAGAAGTTTGTGCAACCTACGGCTTGCCGACTACCGATGACGCAAGCCTTGAAAAAATTGCCGAGGCGGCTCAGACAGACAAGAAAACTTCGGCTCGTCAATCAATGTTGTTTTGCTTGAGAAAATCGGCACAAGCTTTACCAAAAAGGTTGCAATTTCCGATTTGCTCGACTTCATCACACCGTAACACGGTAAACATATTTTAATGAAAGGCTGTGGAAGTATGGCTTTGTCAACCGACAAAAGCAGTAAGCCGTATGTACGGTATCTTCCGTTTGTACCAAACGGCGAGGTGAACATTCCCCCGTCAAAGAGCGATGTTCACCGTGCAATAATCTGCGCCGCCCTCACAAGGGGCAAATGCACAATTGCACCCGTTGCTCTGTCAAATGACATTAAGGCGACAATCGGCGTGATTGAGGATATGGGATGCACCGCCTCAATAAAGGACGGAGTGCTGACTGTTGACGGTACAAATATTTTTAAAACAGATAATGTAACGCTCGACTGCGGCGAAAGCGGCAGTGCTTTGCGATTTTTCATACCCGTAGCCGCAGCCGGCGGTATTAATGCCACCTTTGTCGGTCACGGAAAGCTTCCCGAAAGACCTATCGGAATTTTTACGGAGGCTCTGCCAAAGACAGGAGTAAAGTGTGAAACCGAGGGCGGTCTGCCGCTCAAAATCAGCGGTCGGCTTGAAAGCGGAACTTTTGAAATTCCCGGTAATGTAAGTTCGCAGTTCATTACGGGACTTCTGCTTGCTCTTCCGCTTGTTGAGGGTGACAGCGACATTGTGCTGACATCTCCGATTGAGAGCGTCGGCTACATAAATATGACAATTCACACTATGGCACAATTTGGTGTTGAAATTGAAACAACCGACAACGGCTGGCACATCAAGGGCGGTCAGTCATACACTCCGCATGATTACACAACAGACGGCGACTGGTCGCAGGCGGCTTTCTTTATGGTTGCAGGCGCACTCGGCGGAAAGGTGACTGTGAACGGCGTCAACAGAAATTCCGCACAGGGTGACAGGAAGATTGCCGAGTTGCTTGCACGGTTTGGTGCAAAGGTAACGCAGACTGATACTTCCGTAACCGTTGAAAAGGGAGAGCTTAATGCAATTGACATTGATGCTTCGCAGATTCCCGACCTTGTACCCGTACTGACGGTTTGTGCCGCATTTGCAAAGGGAACAACCGGGATTTACAATGCCGAAAGACTTCGCATAAAGGAATGTGACCGTCTTACGGCAACCGCTAAGCTGATAAACGATCTCGGCGGTAAGGTGACTGAGTTGCCTGACGGACTTGTCATAGAGGGAATTGACACCCTCAAGGGCGGATTCTGCGAGGGCTTTAATGACCACAGAATTGTAATGTCGGCAGGTGTCTGCGCAGTAAGACTCAACGGTGAAATTGAGTCAAGCTATGCGCTTTCAATCAACAAAAGTTACCCCGATTTTTACATAGATTATAATAATATTGGAGGTAAGGCGAATGTCCTCGACCTACGGTGATAAGATAAAAATATCCGTTTTCGGCGAAAGCCACGGCAACGGAATCGGAGTTGTAATTGACGGACTTCCGGCAGGATTTGAGGTTGACTTTGACAAAGTCCTCGCTCAAATGGCCCGCCGTGCTCCGGGCAAGGATAAAACGGCAACTCCCCGAAAAGAAAAAGACCTCCCGAAGGTTCTTTCGGGCATGCTCGGCAACAAGCTGACAGGTGCTCCGCTTTGCGCCGTAATTGAAAACACCAACACAAAAAGCGGTGACTACGGCAATCTTCTCGACTGTCCCCGCCCCGGTCACAGCGACTACACAGCCTTTGTAAAATATAATGCGTCAAACGATATTCGTGGCGGCGGTCATTTTTCGGGCAGACTTACAGCACCGATTGTTTTTGCAGGCGCTGTCTGCCGTCAGATTCTTGAATCAAAGGGCGTTAAAATTGCCGCCCATATCAGCAGTATCGGCAATGTTTCCGACAGCTCCTTCTGTCCGACGAAAATTGATGACGCACTCATTGAAAAGCTGAACAACTCATCGTTTGCACTCATTGACGAAACTGCCGAAAAACCTATGAGAGATGCCGTTGAAGATGCCAGGATGGCACAGGACAGCATTGGCGGAACAATTGAATGTTGCGTAACGGGCATTGACGCAGGCTACGGTGAGCCGATGTTTGAAGGTGTTGAGGGCGTTATTGCCAAGGCTGTTTTCGGTGTTCCCGCAATTAAGGGCATTGAGTTCGGCAAAGGCTTTGAGCTTTCAACAATGAGAGGCTCGCAGTCGAACGATCCGTTTGAATACAAAGACGGCAAGGTCGTTACAACAACAAACAACTGCGGCGGTATTTTGGGCGGAATTACAAACGGTATGCCGATTATTTTCCGTGCCGCCGTAAAGCCTACACCGTCAATTTCACAACCGCAAAGGACTGTAAATCTTCAGACAAAAGAAAATGCAGAGCTTGTTATTCACGGCAGACACGATCCGTGTATTGTGCCGAGAGCAGTCCCCGTTATTGAGGCTGTTACGGCTGTTGCAATTATTAACCTTATGTGAGGCCTTTATGAGAGATTTAAAAGAAATCAGAAAAGATATTGACAAAATAGACAATCAGCTTATTGAGCTTTTTAAGCAGAGAATGGATTGTGCAAGGGATGTCGGCATCTACAAGCAGGCAAACAACATTCCCGTTCTTAACGAGGGCAGAGAGAATGAAATTCTTGATGCCGTTGAAGAAAAGGGAGGCGAATACGGCGCATCTGCAAGACTTCTCTACTCAAACATTATGGAGCTTTCAAGGGCGCTCCAGCACAACATTGTCGGCAGCGGCAAAGAGCTTAAAAGCGTTATCAACAATGCAAGCACGGATATTCCGTCAAGCGGAATCAAGGTTGCGTATCAGGGAATCAAGGGTGCTAACGGTCATGAGGCAACCTTAAGACTTTTCCCGAACGGCGAGGCTGTCAACTACAAAAGCTTTGCAGATGTATTTTCTGCCGTTGACAACGGCGAGGTTGCATTCGGTGTTCTTCCTGTTGAAAACTCAAGCGCAGGCTCTGTTTCGGCAGTTTATGACCTTATTCTCAAGCACCGTTTTTACATTGTAAAGGCACTCGATTTGCCGATTGACTACTGCCTTGCAGGTCTTAAACAATCTGCTCTTGAGGACATTGAAATCGTGTGGTCGCATCCGCAGTCACTTTCACAATGTGCGCAGTATATTGCCGACCACGGCTTTGATTCTGTTCCGTTCTCCAACACGGCAATTGCCGCCCGTGATGTTGCAAAGGAAAAGCGCCTCAATGTTGCGGCAATCTGTTCATACAAAGCGTGTGAGGAATACGGCTTGAAGGTTCTTGACAATCATCTTCAGGACAATGACGAGAACACAACAAGGTTTATTGTCATCTCCAAAAAGCTGTACATTCCCAAAGATGCGAACAGAATCAGCCTTTGTTTCTCGCTTCCTCATGTTACGGGATCGCTGTACAGCCTTTTGTGCAGATTCAATTCGCTCGGTCTTAACCTCACAAAAATCGAATCCCGTCCCCGTCAGCAGACAGTTTGAATATCTGTTCTACCTCGACTTTTCGGGCAATGTCAGAAGTGAAAATGTTATTGAACTTGTAAGTCAGCTTAGCGAAGAAATGCCCGAATTCAGCTTTTTGGGCAACTACGCAGAACCCGAGTTCCCGATTAAATAAACCGCACGGCGAACGACTACAATGTTACAATTGTTTTGTTCGATTTTAAAAAATTACACCCTTTCGGAGTTTATCGAAAGGGTGTTTTTATATGTCAAAATGTTGATTTGGTTTTCATTTCAAAAACTCAATTAAGAGCAGGCTTAATATTTTTTGTTGGCGTGATGAAAGCTCTTTGCCTTTAAGATTGCAATCGGTAAATTCTTCGTAGAGCAGTTTCATTATATTTGTCTGCGTTTCGTTCAGATTGTTAATGTAGAGAGCGTCCTTTTTTTCTATGCCAACAAGGTAATCAAGCGAAACATTGAACACATTTGCAATTGAAATCAAAACTTCAAGCGGAGGATATTTGATGTTGTTTTCATAATTGCTTATGACAGGCTTGCTTCTGCCGATTCTCCTGCCCAAGCTTTCCTGTGACATATGTCTTGATTCTCGTAACTCTCGAATTCTTAACCCGAAATCAAACATTCATTTCACCTCAAAAAAGTTTTCAATAAGAATATTTTAAAACACTTGCGTTTTGTAATTTAAAACTGTATAATACAATTGTTAGCTAAACAAAAACTTTTTAAACTAAAAGTTTACTTTTAGAAAATAGTTTCAGCTTTTTTGAGAACGAAAAATATTTTTGAGGAGGAATATTTTATGAAAAAAATCATTTCAGGTGTTTTAAGTGCAGTTATGCTGACTTCGGTTTTGTGTGCCTGCAATGACGGCGGAAATCAGTCAAACGCTTCGCAGTCGGGAGATAATGCAAATTCGTCACAACAAGCCGTGACAACCGAGGCTGCAACCACACAGCCTGCAACAGAGCCGAACTACGAGGACACAAACTATGTTGCACCGATTCCGCCAAAAAATCAAACCTATAAGTTTGAAGAAATTTCACTTGACGAAGCGGCAATACCAAATGGATTCTCAATTGATGACAGTAAATTTCAGATTTATAATGCAACTGTACAGGGTGACTACTTGGTATTAAAAATTAAATATAATTCGTCGGATAGTTTCTTTTACAATGTTATATATGATTTTGACGGCAATATGGTTGCCAATATCTCTAACATTGCAATTGAAGAGGGTTATAAAAAGAGTGCTCTGATATGTGGACTCTGTGGCGATTATACCATGATTGAAATGGAAACTTCAGATTATCAGGAAAAAGCTGCTTTATATAACTTGAAAACAAAAGAAATAAAGTATATTGATTCGCAATATGATACGGCATGGTTAGATAACGGAGTAATTATTGTTGGCAAACACGGCGATGATGAATATGGCTATAAGTATGGTGCGTTGGATTTAGATTTTAATGATATAATTCCCATTGAATATGACGGACTCTCTCTTATTTCCCCTGAATTGTTTATGGTAAAAAAAGAGAAAGAAGGAGAGGATGGTTCTCATGACGAAGAAAATGATAGGTTTGGACTTATTGATTTTAATAACAAAGTTGTTGCGGATATCAAGTACAAAAAGATACTGCCGTTTACAGGTGTAGAAGGAAGCGGTAGCCGTGAGTGGGGCAATTTTCAAGAATTGATAAGTTTTGAAAAAAATATCAATAAATATACAGTCGCAGTAGATGAAAACGATAAAGTAGTTTTAATTGATAAAAATGGCAACACATCAGACGTTAATGTTGAGATGACAGAAAGTAATCTTGAGGACGGCAGGGTAATATGCTTGTATCAGGATAAAACATACATAAAAACAATAAAATCGTTGGATAGTATAGATAGTATAATTTATGATTTAGATAGCAATTTGATTACGGAAAAAGCTGCCGGAGGTAGTTCGCATATGGGTGGTTTTTATAATGGATATTGTATCACATATGACGAAAAAGGTACTAATTTGATAGATATTAACGGAAAAGTTATATATTCTAAAACAATAGAACAAGATATGGGATTTAAAGTCTATCCCGTTGATGAAAAGGGATTGTTTACAATCACTTATTACTCAGATGAAGATGTTGTAAAAAGTGAAATAGTCGATTTAAACGGAACTGTAATCTATACAAGTGACAGCGATTCTGAAATTGAAGCATTTGGAAACGGATTTTTCAGACAGCATAATGATAGAGGATACGCTGTTTACAAAGTAGCAGCAGAATAAGGTGATACATATGGAAAAGACAAAAAGAAATTCGGCTCTTAGGGTAATCGGTGCGATTTTGATTGTGGCAGGAGTGATAACATTTATTGTATCGGCTGTTCAGCTTTATGATGTGCAGTCCACAAGAACCCATTGGGCAGAGGGATTTATGCAGGACTATCAGGCAAGAACAAATGCGACAAACTCGATACCGTGTTACATATTTATGGCTCTTGCGGTGGTAATGGTTATTGCAGGCATTGTTATGGTGTGCATAAAGCCAAAAAATAATGTTATGGTTTTTCCGAATATGCCAGTTTCATATAATAATGTCGGAGAAAGCGTCAGCCTGTATTGCCCGAACTGCAAAAATCCGATAGGTCAGAATGATATATTTGCAAAACCTGCGGATATAATCTAAAATCAACAAATCAGGTTTCACAAATGAGAATAACCTGTCCAAACTGCGGCGAAGAAAATGAACCCGACAGCAGTTTTTGTGTTAAATGCGGAAGTCAATTATAATAAAATTCAACTTAAAACACCCTTTCGGTGAATTCCGAAAGGGTGTTTTTATGCTTAAACTATAAAATTATATTTAATCAGCCGTCAATTTCTACGAGAGCGAAGCTTTGCGGTGACATTGTTACTTTGCCGTTTGCAAATTCAGCGTTACCAAGGGAATATACTGTTTTGCCTGTATATTTTGCGTTCATTACTGCACTTTCACCGAGGGGGTTGAAGTACATAACGAGGTTGCCTCTCTTGTATGCAAACGGAATTTTACCTTCTTCATACATAAATTCAAGCTCACCGTTGCCTTTAAGGTCATCATACTTGTGACGAAGTGCAATGATGTCTGTTACAACCTTGTAGATGCTGTCGGGATCGTCCTTCTGATTCTCAACAGTCGGAGCGTCGGCACTCTTATCAACTGCAAGATACGGCTCGTCACTTGTTGAGAAACCGAGGTTCTTACCGCTGTTCCACTGCATAGGAGTACGGGAGCCTGTTCTTGAATAACCGCCCTCCTTGCTTACGATGCCTTTCTGATATCTCATTCCGATTTCATCACCGTAGTAGAGGAACGGAACACCCGGCATTGTGAAAATGAATGCATTCACAAGCTTGATAGCCTCTTTGTCAAGATATGCCGTAACTCTCGGCATATCGTGGTTGTTTGTCATAAAGCTGATGTAGCCGTTGTCCTTTGTCTTTTCGTAGTTAGGAAGATATTCGTCTGCAAATGCTTTGATATCACCCTTGCCGTTAGGATTGAAAACAGCCTGATCACCGAATTCACCGTAGCGGAAAAGTCTGCTGTAGCCGTTTCCGTAGTGGTCAAGATAGAAGTCCATGTGGAAACCTGCATTGTTGATTGCTCTTTCGGGATTGCACCACTCTGCAACCATTGCGGCATTCGGATATTCCGTGTCGAGCATATCACGCACACCACGCCAGATTTTTGCCGTTGCAATTTTATCGTCATCGTTCTTAACAAGTGAGTCAGCCATGTCAACTCTGAAACCGTCAGCACCCTTGTCAAGCCAAAAACGCATAACATCCTTCATAGCCTCTGCCGTTGCAAGACAGTCGGGATGATCACACGGTAACTGCCATTCGGGATGTGTGATTTCGTGGAAACCGTAGTTAAGAGCAGGCTGTGAGCTGAAGTAGTTTACCATATAGTTGCCGTCACGCTCGCAAAGTCCGCACATCATACGGTACTGCGGCGGTGCGTCCCATACGCTCTTTGTAAAGATGTAACGGTTTGAATATTCGCTCTTTGCGGCTTTCTTGGCCTCTAAAAACCATTCGTTTTGGTCTGATGTGTGACCCGGAACGAGGTCAAGAAGAATCTTGATTCCCTTTTTGTGAGCCTCGTCAAAAAGACGAACAAGGTCATCGTTTGTACCGTAACGCTCTGCAACCTTCTTGTAGTTGCGAACATCATAGCCTGCATCCATAAAAGGTGAATCGTAAATCGGGTTGAGCCAGATTGCGTTGCAACCAAGGCTTTTTACATAATCAAGCTTGCTGATGATACCCTCGATGTCACCGATTCCGTCACCGTTGGTGTCACAAAAACTCTGCGGATAAATTTCATAGAAAACAGCGTCATTAAGCCAGTTTGGCATAAAAATCATTCCTTTTGCTTTTTATTTTCCGTGGCTGTATCTTACGGCATCATTGTAGCATTAAATTGTTATATTGGCAACCTTTTTGTATTGCATACACAAGACCTGACAATTATGTGTGAAAAAACAGCCAAATTTTATTCCATTAATATTTACTTGCAAAAGTGCTTCGTTCATCATAATATGTAAACAGATGTATGTGTATCGGAATTTAGGGGAGGGAGTATTTTGACTGTTGACAAACTCGGCGATAATAAACTGCTGATTAAGCTTGATGAATCGGATATGGAGAATTTTGAGCTTGATTTTGGAAAAATGAGCTTTGAAAACGAGGATAATCAAAAGGTGATTATCGGACTTATGCGACTTGCCTGTTGCAGGGCGGGACTTGACACGAACGGTAAAAATGTGAAAATAGAGGCTTTTCTGCTCGGCGATGAATGTTGTATCCTCGTTACGGCAAATCCGAAAAAACGAAAATACAGGCTGAAAAAGTCCGACAGCGGCCTGTGCTGGAAAATGGCGAATGCGTCGGATTTTCTGAATGCGGTAGAGACTTTGTACCGCAGTAACATATGTTGCAGAAAAAGCTCCGCATACGAAATGTCGGGAAATTATTACCTTGTGTTTGATTATTTTTCATTGCCAAAGCATATGATACGGGTGTTGTCGGAATACGGCGAAAGGCAAAAATCCCGCAACGCAGCGGCGAGAGTGCGTGAAAACGCAAACCTGTTGTGTCATGCCGATGCAGTTGCGGTGATAGGAAAGTTTCTTGTGTAAATTGAAAATGGAAAATTGAAAGTTGAAAATTGTTTTGTTTGATTAAAAACCCCCTTTCGGAAATACTCCGAAAGGGGGTTAATCTATGCGTATGTTTAATCTTTTTTTACTTCAATTTCGCCGTGTTCTTCTTCAAAGGACTTAACCCTTTGCTTTATATACTGCTCAATTTCACGATTTGCGGAACGACCTTCATAGTCGGCAACATATCTGAATTTCTGAAAAAGCGTGCGGTTAACTCTCAGAGTGTATCGTAAAATATTATCATCCATAATCGGTACTCCTAAATGTTATTATGACACTATTTTAATGTAATTATTGCGTCAAAACGAAAATGGTGCTATTATGATGTCATAATGGTGTCGTAATTTTAGGAGTGTGAAAAAATGAAAATTGCGATAGTAGGCTCAAGAAGTATTACAGTGAATAATTTAGGCGATTATTTACCTGAGAATACAACTGAAATAGTAAGCGGTGGTGCTATTGGTGTTGACAGAAGTGCGAAAAATTACGCTAAGACACATAATATTAAACTAAAAGAATTTTTACCCGAATACGAACGATACGGGCGGTCAGCACCTTTGAAAAGAAATTTGCAAATAATTGATTATGCCGATGAAGTTATTGCATTTTGGGACGGTATGTCACACGGAACACGGTTTGTTATAGAGAATTGCAAAAGAAAAAATGTGCCGATTAAGGTTTATGCTTTGGCAAATAAGTAATGTTGCAAACGAACCGAAAATTTCATATATAAAAAACGGTCGGGCAACATAGCTATGCGTTTTGCAAAGCAACTGCCCGACCGAAATTTTTTATTTTACATTTTAAATTTTCAATTTGAAAAACTATCTTTGTTTCGTGAATGAAAACTCAATTCTGTTGTTGTCATAATTAAGCACCATTGTCAGCACACCGCTGTCATAGCTCAGCTTGTATGCCGTACCGTTTACCGTCAGGTCAACGGAGGTTCCGTTGAATGTGTAGGCTGAATCAGACGAAATTCCTGCGAGGGTAACCGTGCAGTTACTGCTGTCCTTGAAATCAAGACCAAACTGATCCTCGTCAATTCCAAGCTCGCTGTATGAAATTGTTTCGCCGTCTGTCTTTGCTGTTGTCGGTACCCATTTGCCGATTATTTCGGTATTTCCGTTGCTTCCGCATCCGCAGAAAATTGATGCGAAAACAAACACGCACAGCACAAGGCACATAACCCTGACTTTCATATAATACACACCCTTGAATTTGTTTGTTCCTCTTATGCAGTATATTTTACCATTTTACGCTTTATTCGTCAAACTTTAAATGTTATAAAATTGAAATTATATGCCACATTTTATTTGCGGATAATTGACAAATCGACACATAAATGAGATAATAAAAAGGTATATGAACTCGGTTTATCCGAACAATAAATCAAGAGGAGTAATGACTATGGCAAAGGAACTTGCTAAATCCTACAACCCGTCAGAGTTTGAGGACAGAATTTACGACTTCTGGCTGAAAGGTAACTACTTTCATGCAGAGGTTGACAAAGATAAAAAACCTTATACAATCGTAATGCCGCCGCCAAATATCACAGGTCAGCTGCATATGGGACACGCACTTGACGAAACACTTCAGGACATTCTTATCCGTTGGAGAAGAATGCAGGGCTACAGCGCACTTTGGCTCCCCGGTACAGACCATGCGTCAATCGCTACGGAGGCTAAAATCGTTGAGGCAATGCGTAAAGAGGGTATCACCAAAGAGGATATCGGCAGAGAAGAATTCTTAAAGCGTGCATGGGAATGGAAAAAGGTGTACGGCGGAAGAATCACAAGTCAGCTTAAAAAGCTCGGTTCAAGCTGTGACTGGGAGCGTGAGCGCTTCACAATGGACGAGGGCTGTTCAAAGGCTGTTAAAGAAGTTTTTGTTCGCCTTTATAATGACGGAAAAATCTACCGTGGCAACCGTATGGTAAACTGGTGTCCTCATTGCTGTACATCAATTTCGGATGCCGAGGTTGAATACAAGGAGCAGAACGGTCATTTCTGGCACTTGCTCTATCAGGTTAAGGAGACAGGCGAGTACCTTGAAATCGCAACAACCCGTCCCGAAACAATGCTCGGTGATACTGCTGTTGCCGTCAACAAGGACGATGAGCGTTACAAGCATCTCCACGGTTGTCATGTAATCCTTCCTCTCCTTAACAAGGAAATCCCGATTGTTTGTGATGAACACGCAGATATGGAAAAGGGAACGGGTGTTGTTAAAATCACTCCTGCACACGATCCTAACGACTTTGAAGTCGGTCAGCGTTGCAATCTTCCGATTGTCCGTTGCTTTACATATGACGGTCACCTTACTGGTGCAAAGGATGTTGAAGAATACAACGAATTAAAGGCAAAGGGACAGCTTGCCGAAAACGAACCCGAGGTTCTCGACTGCGGAAAGTACGCAGGCATGACAACAATGGAGGCAAGAGAGGCTATTGTTGCCGACCTTAAAGAAATCGGTGCTCTCAAAGAGGTTGAAGAGCTTACTCACGATGTCGGCACTTGCTACCGTTGTCACACAACAATTGAGCCTATGGTTTCAAAGCAGTGGTTTGTAAAAATGGCTCCGCTTGCAAAGCCTGCAATTGATGTTGTCCGCAAGGGTGACACAAAGTTCATCCCCGAAAGATTTGAAAAGGTTTACTTCCATTGGATGGAGAATATCAAGGATTGGTGTATTTCCCGTCAGCTTTGGTGGGGACACAGAATCCCTGCATGGTACTGCGATGACTGCGGCGAAGTTATGGTTGCCAAAGACGCACCTGAAAAGTGCTGTAAGTGCGGCAGTACACACATTCATCAGGACGAGGACACTCTCGACACATGGTTCAGTTCGGCACTTTGGCCGTTCTCAACACTCGGCTGGCCCGACAAAACTCCCGAACTTGAGTATTTCTATCCCACAAGCACTCTTGTAACAGGTTATGATATCATATTCTTCTGGGTTGCAAGAATGATTTTCTCAGCTTGTGAAAATATGAGTTCTGCTCCGTTCAAGACCGTATTTATGCACGGTATTGTAAGAGATGAAAACGGCATCAAGATGTCAAAATCTCTCGGCAACGGTATTGATCCGCTTGAAGTTATTGACAAATACGGTGCAGACGCACTCCGTTTCTTCCTTGCAACAGGCAACACACCCGGTAACGATATGCGTTATTCCGACAAGCGTGTTGAGGCTTGCGCTAACTTTGCAAACAAGCTCTGGAACGCATCCCGTTATGTTCACATGAACATTGACGACCATGATGTTAAGAATGAACTTCCGAAAACTCTCACAACAGAGGACAAGTGGATTGTTTCAACTCTCAACACAGTTGCAAAAGAAGTAAACGAAAATCTTGAGAAGTTTGAACTCGGCATTGCAGTTCAGAAAATTTATGAATTCATCTGGGACTGCTACTGCGACTGGTACATTGAGCTTGTTAAGACAAGACTTTCAAGTGACGGTGAGGACGCTCAGAATGCAAGACAGGTACTTCTTTATGTGCTTGATCAAATTCTCAGACTTCTCCATCCGTTTATGCCGTACATCACAGAAGAAATCTGGCAGACAATTCCTCACGAGGGCGAAACAGTAATGCTCGCAAAGTACCCCGAATACAACGCAGAGCTTGATTATCCCGAGGCATCGGATGAAATGAAAAAAATTATGGATGCAATCCGTGCAATCCGTAACCGCCGTGCAGAGATGAATGTTCCGCCGTCAAGAAAAGCAAAGGTTTATGTTGCAACAAAGTTTGCCGACACATTCAGAGACGGCACACAGTTCATTCAGAAGCTTGCATCAGCAAGTGAGGTTGAAGTTGCTGAAAGCTTTGAAATTGAGGGTGCTGTAAACATTGTAACGGCAGATGCAAAGATTTACATTCCTATGGACGAGCTTGTTGACAGGGAAAAGGAACTTGCAAGACTCAACAAAGAGCTTGAACAGGTTAAAAAGCGTCTTGCACAGAGTGAAGGCAAGCTTAACAATCAGGGCTTTGTTGCAAAAGCTCCCGAGGCTGTAATTGAAAAGGTTAAGGGACAGGCCGCAAAGGAAAGAGAGCAGATTGCTCTTATCGAGGCCGCAATTGCCGCACTCAAATAATTCGGCAATCCGATAAAACAGAATAAAATTATAATCAAAGGCTGAAAGAGCATAGTTGTTCTTTCAGCCTTTTTATGTTTGTGCAGATAGTCTTATTAGGGAGAGAGTGAGCTTTTTAAATTGAAAGTTGAAAATTGAAAATGGAAAATTATAGTCGGGAAGACAGTTTTCAAAATACAAAACATCGTTTCCCAATTGTTTTGGTTTTACAACCAAAACAAATGGCGAACACGGTTCGCCGCTACAAAATATCCGTAACTATGGTTTGCTCCATGAACAAAAATAACATCCGAAACGGTCAGGAAAAGTCAAAACGCAGAATTGTCCGCTTTAAAAGTAAAATCTGTGAAATAAAGAACATTTCTTCTGAAATCCAAATTATTCCTTTCGTACAATATGTAGCAAAATTTGTACAAAAGCACGCCTGTTTAGCGGTTATAGGTCGGAATATGGGCTGATTATTGCTATTCAACTGTTCAATCTTGATAAAAATAACAGATATGTGAAATAAAAATATGTATATGTGCTAATTGCACAAAGAACGGTGTTGTTTTTTAGGCATTGCTACAAATCTGCGAAAAACAGAAAATAATGCTTGAAATCCACATTTTTGTGTTGTATTATATAGGTGTCAAAGGAAATAACCGATTCGGAAAACGGAAATCAAACAAACGAATCGGAAACATTAAATCTTATTTAATAAAGAAAAGGAGAAAATATTATGCATGCTTTAAAAAGATTTGGTACAGCTTTCGGCGGATATAAAATGATGGAAAACTACCCCGTTCCCGAATGCGGTCCGGACGACATTATTCTTGAAATCAAGGCAGCCGCTATCTGCGGTGCGACATGAAACACTGGGGTGTTGACAACGGTTACGATGACACAAACATAACTCCCGATCAGCAGCAGTCGGTTCGTGGTCACGAGTCGCAGGCGAAATCGTTAAGGTCGGCGAAAATGTAAAAGACTGGCATATTGGTCAGAGAGTTGTTTCAGACAACAGCGCACATGTTTGCGGCGTATGTCCGGCTTGTGAGCAGGGCGACTTCCTTTGTTGCGAACATAAAGTAAACCTTGGACTTGACAACAACACATGGGGCGGCGGCTTCTCAAAGTATTGTAAAGTACCGGGCGAAATCCTCGCAATTCACAAACACGCAATCTGGGAAATTCCTGAGGGCATAAAGTACGAAGAAGCTTGTGTACTCGATCCTATCTGTAACGCATACAAGGCAGTTGCTCAGCAGTCACATCTTATCCCCGGACAGGATGTTGTAGTATTCGGTACAGGTCCTCTCGGACTCTTCTCAGTACAGGTTGCAAAGCTTATGGGTGCCGTAAACATCGTAATGGTTGGTCTTGACGATGATGTAAAAGTAAGATTCGGCGTTGCAAAAGAGCTTGGCGCTACACATTGTGTAAACGGTTCTAAGGAAGATGTAGTTGCAAGATGTACAGAAATCTGCGGCAGAGATAACCTCGGACTCGTAATTGAATGTTCAGGTGCTAACATAGCTCTCAAGCAGGCAATCGAAATGACAAGACCAAACGCTGAAATCGTTCGTGTAGGTATGGGCTTCAAACCTCTTGAATTCTCAATCAACGACATTACAGCTTGGAACAAGAGCATTATCGGTCACATGGCTTATGACTCAACATCATGGAGAAACTGCATCAGACTTCTCCAGTCAGGTCAGATTAAGGTTCAGCCGATGATTACTCATCGCCTCGGTCTTTCACAGTGGCAGGAAGGTTTCGACAAGATGGCTAAGAAAGAGGCTATCAAGGTTATCTTCCACTACGATTACGAAGATTAATTAAAGAAAATATGCATCAGGGAGGATTTTCTAATGAGAAAGCTTATGATTGCCCCGTCAGTGGGTTGCTGTGATTTGTTCCATGTTGAAGAACAGGTTAAGCTGATTAACGAAAAATCAGATTACCTCCACATGGACATTAAAGACGGTGTTTATGTTCCGAGTTACGGAATCGGTCCTGATTATCTCGACTACCTTAACAAGCATGTTGAGAATCTCAAACCAATGGATGCTCACCTTATGGTAAAACATCCTCAGCAGTATCTTGAAACCTTTGCAAAGGCAGGAGCTGCTTACATAACACCTCACACAGACTGCATCGAAGGTGACGCATTTGTAACGATTCACAAGATCAAAGAGCTTGGCTGTAAGGCAGGCGTTGCATTAAGTCCCTCGGTTCCGCTTTCTACTATTGAATATTACCTCCCGTTGCTTGATAAGGTTACAATCATGATTGTTGATCCGGGCATCGCAGGTCAGCCGGTTGATCCGCAAATGTTCGTAAAAATCAACCAACTCGCTAAGATCAGAAAGGAAAGAGGTCTTAACTTCTTAATTGAAGCCGACGGTTCAATGAACAGCAGTCTTTACCGTCCGCTTTACGAGGCAGGTGCAGATCTCGTAATTCTGGGACCTCCGGCATTATGGAACAAGGACACGGATTTCAATAAGGCTTGGGACATAATGGAAAGTGAGCTTGAGCGAGAGCTTGACGGTGCTGAGAGAAAAATCTGATTTAAATAAAAAGTCAAAGAGGAAATTAAAAGGAGAAGAAAAATGGCTAACAAAACTTCTGTCAACATTGGCGCAAGACTTGACCGCTTGCCTCAATCAAAATGGCATGTTAAGATCTGGCTGGTTACAGCTTTTGCACTCTTGGTATGCTGGTCAAACGGTATCGGCGGTTCCGTTCAGAACATTCTTTTGAACGAACTTCATTGGCTCGAACCCGGTTCAACACTTCTCGCAATGTGGGGTACAACTTACACAGCAGGACAGCTCTTCGGCGCACTCATCGGCGGTCCTATCGGCGATAAAATCGGCCGTAAAAAGAGTATCCTTCTTTACGAAATTATCCATATCATCGCTATGATCGGCGGCGCTCTTTCACCGAACATCGCAGTTCTTTATGTGTTCAGACTCCTCCAGGGTCTTGCACTCGGCGCTCTCCTTGTAGTTCTTTTCGCAGGCTTCACAGAGTATGTTCCCGGTAAGAACCGTGGTACATGGTCAAGCCGTACATCATTCATCGGCAACTGGGCTCACCCAATCTGCAACGGTATTGCTCTTCTTATCGTTTCAACAGGCGTAAGCATGAATATGAACTGGAGAATCCAGTTTATGATTCCTTCAATCCTTTCAATCATCGCTTGTATCTTCATCTATGTTAAGTTCCCTGAATCACCGAGATGGCTCGAATCACAGGGCAGACTTGATGAAGCTGATAAAATTATGACAAGCATTGAGAAAGAAATTGAAAAATCAACAGGCAAACCACTCCCACCCGTTGAAGTTACAAATCCAAAGCCTGTTAAGAAGCTCCCATTCACAGCTCTCTTCAAAGGCAAACTCCTCAGAAGAACTATCGTTGGTTCTCTCGTACTCATCGGTATGAACACAATCCAGTACACACTTATGAACTGGATGCCGTCAATGCTTTCAGGTCTTGGCTATGATACATCAAAGTCACAGTTTATGACAATGTTCGGACTCTTCGGTGCTCCGTTTGGTATCTTTATCGCATCTCTTATTATGGATAAGATTCCTCGCCGTGTAATGGGCGTTATCCTCCTTGCAGGCATGGCAGGTCTTGGTGTTGCAACAGGTCTTCTTGCTCCGACACTCGGAATGACAGGACTCATTGTTATGACATTCCTTCTTAACACAATCATCTATATGTATGTTTGCTACGCATCAGCAGTTTATGTTCCTGAGATGTGCCTACATCGGCAAAACTTTCAGGTTCGGGCTTCAGTAACGCAATGGGTCGTGTAAGTAACATCTTCTTCCCATTCCTCGTTACAAATGTTGCTGCAAGCAGCATGGGCTCAGGCGGTGTATTCATTCTTATCGCAATTGTTGCAGCAATCATCGCTGTTGCAGTTATCTTCCTCGGTGTTGAAACCAGAGGCGAATCCGTTGAGAACATCGGTGATGTAGAGTAATTCTGCAAAACCCTCTAATACATACAACCAAAAATTTTAGATGCGGTGCCTGAGTGCATCTGGCACCGCAAACTAAAATCATTAGTAATGGAAAACGAAATACAGCAATTTTAAAACATTCAAAACTTATCTTTAAATTTTTAACAGCTAAACCATCAATTTTTTAATCACAGGCAAATAAATTTGAATATACGCAGAAAGCACATCGGGTGCAAATGCTTAAATAATTATTATAAAGAAAGTGCAGGAGATTATTATGAAAAATTCAGAAGCTATCTTAGTTACTCCAAAGCAGTTTGAAATTCAGGAATGTCCCGTTCCCGAGCCAAAGGATCACGAGATTCTTATGAAGGTTGAATATGTCGGAATGTGCGGTTCCGATATCCACGGCTTTGAATTCGGTCCTTTCATCCCACCTAAGGATCCTAACCAGAAAATCGGTCTTGGTCATGAGGTTGCAGGCGAGGTTGTAAAGGTTGGCTCAAAGGTTACAAGATTCAAAGCAGGCGACAAGGTTCTCATCGAACCAGGTGTTCCGGATGACAAATGCGAATACTGCCGTACAGGCAGATACAACATCTGTCCTGATGTTGACTTTATGGCTACACAGCCTAACTACAAGGGCGCACTCACACAGTATATGACACATCCGGAGGAGTGGACATACCACATTCCCGAGGGTATGACAACAATGGAAGCAGCTCTCGTTGAGCCGGCAGCAGTCGGTATGCACGCAGCAATCCTCGGCGGCGCACAGCTTGGTAAGAGCATTGTTATCCTCGGCGGCGGTACAATCGGTCTTATGGTACTTCAGGCTTGTAAGAGCCTCGGTGCAACAGACATCACCGTTGTTGATATTATGCAGAATCGTCTTGACCTTGCATTAAAGCTTGGTGCAAGCAGAGTTATCAACGGCAAGGAGCAGGATACGGTTGCACTTCTCCGTTCACCCGAATATTTCGGCGATCACGGTTGTGAACTCGTATTCGAGGCAGCGGGTTCTGTATTCACAGCTCAGCAGGCTGTTCAGATCGTTGCAAGAGGCGGTAAGATTATGATGGTCGGCACACAGTCAAAGCCTGTTCCGATTGACTTCCTCAAGATTAACCGTGAGGTTATGATTCAGACATCATTCCGTTACTGCAACAACTTCCCGCAGACAATCGAGGCAATCGCAAGCGGTAAGTTCAATGTTAAGGATATGGTTACAAACATCTATGATTACAAAGATGTTCAGCAGGCATTTATGGACGCTATCGACCCCGAAAAGAAAGCCAATATGGTTAAGGGCGTTATCAAGGTAGCCGACTGATATACACAGATTTATTAAAAATTTTCATAAGGAAAGGTGATTAAAATGTTATCAGATATCAGATATTGGGAAAAGAAGGCAACAGAGGGACACTACGCTATTCCTCACTTCAATGTATGGAATGCAGAAATGCTCATGGGTGTTATTGACGCAGCCGAAGAGCTCCGTGCTCCAATCATTATTTCATTCGGTACAGGTTTCACAGGCAACACTTCTTTTGAAGACTTCTGCTACATGATGGATTCAATGGCAAAGAAGGCTACTGTTCCTGTAATTGAGCATTGGGATCACGGCAGAAACATGACAATTCTTCAGAACGCTGTTAATCACTGCATGAATTCGGTAATGCGTGACGCATCAGCTCTTCCTTATGAAGAAAATGTTGCTGAAATCAAGAGATGCGTTGACTACTTCCACGCTTACAACATTCCTGTTGAGGCTGAGCTTGGTCATGTAGGTAACGAAACAGTATATGAAGAGGCACTTTCAGAATACCAGTACACAGATCCTTCAAAGGCTAAGGAATTTGTTGAGAGAACAGGCTGTGACTCACTTGCAGTTGCAATCGGTAATGTTCACGGCGTATATTCTTCAGAGCCAAAGCTTGCTTTCGATGTACTCGAGGCAGTTGCCAAAGAAGTAGATGTTCCGCTCGTACTCCACGGTGCATCGGGTATCGGTGATGAGGACATTAAAAAGGCTATCTCACTCGGTATCGCTAAAATCAACATTCACACAGAGCTTTGCCAGGCTGCTATGGAAGCTATTAATGCTCACAAGGACGAGCCATTCCTTGCTGTTGAGCGTGAAGTAAGAAAGGTTGTTAAAGAGCGTGCAATGTACAAGATTAAACTCTTTGGCGATGACGGCAGAGCAGATGAGTAATACAGAGAAAAAACTTGATGTTATCTGTCTTGGCGCAGCGGTAGTTGACATTCCACTTCGTCCGGTATCAAGAGATATTTTTGATATCGAGTCATATCCGGTTGACAGAATTGCAATGTCTGTCGGCGGTGACGCAATGAACGAGGCAACAATCATCAGCCGTTTAGGCTTTAAAACAGGCATTATCGCTTGTATCGGTGATGACGCTGCAGGTCAGTTTATCCTTCGCTCCTGCGAGAAGGACAACATAGATGTTGAAGGCATCAAGATTGATCCGACAATCGACACCTCAATGAACATTGGTCTTGTAACCGATGACGGTGAAAGAACCTTTGTTACAAACCGCAATGGCAGCTTGTGGAAAGAAAACATTGAGCATGTTGACTTTGAAAAAATGAAGCAGGCAAAAATCCTTTCTCTCGCAAGTATCTTTAACTGTCCTCTTCTTGACGGCAAGACGCTTTGTAAAGATTTTTAAAGAGGCAAAGGCGGCAGGTATGACAATTACCGCCGATATGATAAAGCCAAGACTCGGTGAAACTCTTGACGATATCAGAGAAGCATTAAGCTATGTGGATTACTTCTTCCCGAACTTTGACGAGGCTTGCCTTATGACAGGCGAAACCGAAGAATCAAAGGTTGCGGACAAGCTCTTTGAATGCGGCGTTAAGAATGTAATCATGAAGATAGGCAAGCGTGGATGTTACATCCGCAATGCCGCAGGAGCAATGATTGTTCCTGCCTGCAAGGGTGTAACCGCAATCGACACAATCGGTGCAGGCGACAACTTTGCATCAGGCTTTATTTCGGCACTTCTTCAGGGCAAGGATATCCGTGACTGCGGTATCTATGCTAACTGCACAGCGGCTATTTCGGTTCAGTATGTCGGTGCAACAACAGGTGTTCGGAACAAAGAAATGGTTGAAGAAATGCTTGAAAAGTATAAAAAAGATTATATCCTGTAATAGTAATAAATCTGTGACATTACGCCCTGTGTTCGTAAGAATGCAGGGCAACCCCCCACCAATATATTATTAAAGAAAGGGCAGATGCAAAATGAAGACGATGAAGCTTGGCAAAACAGGCATTGATATTTCAAGAATGGGACTCGGCACCTGGTCAATCGGCGGCGGCTCGGCATGGGGCGGCGACCACGACCTTCAGGTTGTTGTAGATACAATCCGTGAAGCTCCAAAGCTCGGTGTAAACCTTATCGACACAGCTCCGGGTTACAACTTCGGCAACAGCGAGAAAATCCTCGGCAAGGCTCTTGAGGGCATGAACCGTGAAGATGTTGTAATCATTACAAAGTGCGGTGTTACATGGGATCAGGAGATGAAGGGCGACCTTTTCAACAAGGTTAACGGCATTCAGCTTTATAAGAACCTCAACAGTGCTTCAATCAAGAGAGAAATTGAAGAATCACTCAAGAGAATGGGCACAGACTATGTTGATGTATATATGACACACTGGCAGTCAATCGAGGGCAGCGAGTATTATGTTCCGATTCAGAAGACTATGGAGTTCTCAACGATCTCAAGGCTCAGGGCAAAATCAAGCTATCGGTGCAGCAAATGTAGATATCAAGCAGATTCAGGAGTACCTCAAGTGGGGTGAGCTTGATATCGTTCAGGCTAAGTATTCAATCCTTGACCGTGGCATTGAGGACGAAATCATTCCTTGCTGTCGTGAAAACGGTGTTACAATTCAGGCTTATTCACCGCTCGAAATGGGACTTCTCTCGGGTACATTCCCAAGAGATTACAAGCCTGTTGGCGCACAGATTCCAAAGAAATGGTTCCAGCCCGAAAATATGCAGAAGGCTATGGATGTTATGGATCAGTGGAAGCCTCTTTGTGAAAAATATAACTGTACAATTGCTAACCTTGCTCTTGCATGGATTCTTGCTCAGGCGACTTTATCAACCTTCTCAGCGGTTCTACTACTGTAGATCAGATTGCCGAGAATGTTAAGTCAGCCGAACTTGAACTTGATTCCGCTGATGTTGCAATGATGCGTGATATGGTTGAAGCTATCGACAAATAATTAAGGGTTGCTTAATACACCTTTGTGTATAGGGTGAAGGAATCCGCTCCCGATTGTTAAAATTATTGTAAAAACAGTCGAATTCCCTTTACTTTTGTTGATAATTATGTTAGTATGTAATAAAAGTTGAGGGAAATGTTTATGGCAAAGAGAATTGACGAAATCAGACAAAAGGTTGAAACCGAAGGCGAGGTTTTCGTCTCGGATTTAAGCAGAATATATAATGTAACCGAAGAAACTATCAGGCGTGATCTTGAAAAGCTGAAGAATGACGGTATCATTACCAGAACTTTCGGCGGAGCTGTTCTTAATACAACTTCTCAGAATGACAGAGTGCATTTCTTTAAACGCAAGGGGATTAACCTTGAGGGCAAAAAGAAAATTGCTAAGCTGCTTGTTGATAAATTTATCGGTGTGAATACGATGATGATTGATAACAGCACAACTGTTCTTGAGGCTGTTAAGCTTTTTAAGGACAATGAAAATCTTACCGCAATTACCTTTTCTGCACAGATTTTTCAGGAACTCGACACTTGTAAAATGAAGCTGGTTTCAACCGGCGGACTTTATGATGAAAAAACCCGTTCTTTCTACGGAAAACCTGCAAAAGAGGCTATGAAAAAGTACAATGTTGACCTTGTTCTCCTCGGATGCAAAGGGCTTGATATGGAAAGAGGCATAACTGATTCTTCCGAAGGTGAGGCTGATTTGAAGTCTGAGATGGCAAGCCGTGCCGAATGTGTGGTATTACTTGCAGACCATTCAAAATTCAACCATACTGCGTTTGTCAATTTTTTGGATTGGGATAGGATCGATTATCTGATTACCGATGAAAAGCCGTCACAGGAATGGCTTGAGTTTTGTGAGCAGATGAAAATAAAGCTCATGTACTGATTTACCTTGTCCGGTACATAGTTTGAGCCAGTGCTTTTTATAATTTTACCCATTAAAGCTCCTGTTCTTTTTTATCAAAAACAGCAGGAGCTTTTGCGCTGTCAAAGCTTTAGCAGATTTAACAGTTTTGAGAACGCATAGAAATTATTTTTGTTATTATTGGATAGTATTGTTAAATCTGAGTTGAATTTTAAACATAGTAATTATTTTATATATCACTATGGAAATTCTATTAATTACGGTTATTTTTGCAGACGGGAGACCAATCGGAGACGGTTCCCGTCACATTAAGGACACACCGATTAAATATGAGGATAGGATGTGCAAATATTCCTTGAGGCAGTTTATTCGGCAGTTCCGCAATAAAGGGGTTACCCAAATTCACAGATAAGGAGATGTAAAAATGACAAAACAAAAGGAGAAGAAGAAAGCTTCAATTGTCAAGAAAATGATGATTGCCGTTGTCGCAGGTTTTGTAGTCGGCTTTATATGTCTGCTGATTAAAAGTGCGGTAATGGGAACAGACGGCGAAGGAGCCTGGAAAGTTGTTGAGGCAATTTTGTTCCAGGACATCACCGCAACAAAAGATATCGAAGGACTCGGCTTGTTCTACATCGTAGGTCAGCTGTTTATGAAGGGACTTCAGATGATGATTGTTCCTCTCGTCCTTTGTTCGCTGACACTTGCACTTTGCAGCCTTGCAAACCCGAAAAAGCTCGGTCGAATCGCAGGTAAAACATTTGTGTCCTACCTTTGCTTCTATATCGTAGCAGCAGCTCTTGCAGGCGCAGCAGCTTATCTTGCAAAGAGTCTTGGTTGGTTCACAGTCAATCTTCCGGCACAACAGGCTCAGGACATCGTTACAATGGAGGGTTACAACCCGCTCGTTACAATTGTAAACGCTGTTCCGAGCAATATGATTAACGCAATGTCATCTAACAACACAATTCTTTGTGTTGTTGTTATCGCAATTATCTTTGGCCTTTGTATGACAAAGATGGGCGAAAAAGCAGATCCGCTTAAGAAAGTTTTTGAAAACATCAACGATATCGTTCAGATGTTCCTCAACTTCCTTATCAACAAGATTGCTCCTATCGCAATTTTCTGTATGATCGTAAGAGCACTCGCCGTTTACGGAATTGAGTACATTTCACCGACAATGATGTGGATTGTTGTAACAATTGTTGTAAGCCTTCTTCTTGTTTGCACAATTTACCCAATCGGTATTTTCATTACAACAGGACTTAATCCGTTTATCTTCCTTAAAAAGGCGGCAAAAATCGGTATGTTTGCAGCAGCAACAAACTCGTCTGCCGCAACGCTTCCGCTTAATAAGGAAACCTGTATTAACGAACTCGGCTGTTCCGAAGAAATCAGCAGCTTTGTTCTTCCAACAGGTATGACAATCAATATGAACGGTACAACCGCAATGCATATGATTGCCATTACATTCATCGCCACAGCCGCAGGCGTCAACATTACTCCTGCAACCCTTTGCCTTACAGCATTCCTCTCAATCTGCACAGCAGTCGGTACTCCGGCAATCCCTGTTGCAGGTACAACAATGGTTTATGTTGTAATGATGGGACTTGGCTTGAACTCAGATCTTTGTATGATTGGCTACTCGCTTATTCTTGCTATGAACTACCTCCCGGGTATGGCTGTTATCACACTTAATGTTATCGGTGACGCCGCTACCAATGTTATAGTTTGTGCAAAAGAACATTGCCTCAACAAAGAAATCTATAACAGCAAAACCCCTAAAAACAACTGATTTCAGTAAGATAACTCCAGGAAACCCCTTGTAAAACCGAACCGCCCTCGACAGCGCATGCACTGCCGAGGGCGGCTTAGTTTTACTGTGAGCCACCGTTCTCAGTTCGTGAAGATAGTATGGTATAAAAAATGACATATTATGCCCGAGCCTAACATTGCAACCGTTCGCACAATTCCGTATGGGCGGATATCATCCGCCCGTAGGTAATTGCAGAAAATTTATGATGAAAATAAACTGTATAAATGGGATACATTTACCTAAATAATGTAGCAGTCAGTTACAATTAAACTTCATTATTTATCAGCCAAAAATTCCTTGCCGGCTTTATCGGTTGCAAGAATTGCATTGATGAATGCGTCCTCAGTCGGATTACCCGGGACATACTTCCACTCAACAACGCTTGCGGCTTTGTGAGCAATTGCAGGCACATCATCCGGAGTAAGTGCAATTTCGCCGAGAGTGCAAGGAAGTCCGATACTGTGGTTAAATTCAAAAATTCTGTTTCGCTCCTCAAATTGTCCGTCATATGTCAGCAGACACAGCACACCGAATGAAACAATTTCGCCGTGCAGATGTTGCCGTTCACATTGCGGAAAGAGTGACGCACCGTAATAAACACAATGTGCGAGCGATGAATTGTAGTAATAATCCTCCTCGGGATTCGGATTGTTTTCGTGTACGGTAAAATTTGAAACAAGTCCCGCCGTGATAATAATGTCAAGCGCAACCTGCTCAATCGCCTCTGTTGGCACATTGTTTTTGCAGTCCTCAAGAGCTTTTTTGCCAAAGCTTATGAGCGGTTCGGTACTTGCGGAGGCAATTGCCTTGCCAAGCAACGGTGTGTGAATCATATTCTTTTCACGACACGCAAAAATTACTTCATATTCCTTTGAAAGTGCGTCACCGATTCCTGCCCACATAAGCTTTTCGGGTGATTCGGCAATAATTTTTGTGTTGATGAATGTGTGAATTGCAGGGGCTTTGTGGTACGAATATTCCTTGAAAGTACCGTCGGGATTGTACATTACCGAAAGCGAGGTGCATGACGCACAGTTTGATGCAATTGTCGGGAATGTGAACAACGGTTTGTTATATAAAGCACAATAGGTTTTTGCCGTGTCAACAGCTCGTCCGCCTCCAATACCGAACACCATATCAGCCTTTTGCACAGACGGATTGTTCTTTATTTTTTCAACATTTTCATAGCTGGAGTCACCGCCGTACCATACAAAATCAATGATTTCAATGTCAGAGCCTTTGATGCCTTCAAGCAAAGCCTTTTTTGATTTTTCCATAGCTGTTTTACCGCCGACTGCAACCGCCTTTTTGCCGTACGGCTTTACAATTTCGGGAATCGCCTTGTAGCAATCAACTCCCACGCTGTAACTCGGTAAAAATTCGCTGTATGTGTGTGACATAATTTATCCCTCCGAAAACAATACTTATAAATAAATTATATCACCGCAGTTTGTGCATTTCAATACATTAGCACAATAAATTGTTAAAATTATTATTGCCTGACAGATGAAAATATGCACACATCTTATGCAATTTAGCAAAAAATTGCGAAGAATATTCGTGAAAAATACTTATGGAAATGGCTTTTGCAAAGTGCTATAATCTTGTAAATATATATAAGAAGGGCGGTGCTTTTATGCAGGAAATATACGGACAGAAAACAGACAGACAGCTTGCAGCAAAGCAGAGAATAATTGCGGTTGCGGCAGGCAGGGAAAAGGCAGACCTTGTTTTAAAAAACGCAAAGTATCTTAATGTGTTTTCAAATGAATTTTTGTGCGGTGACATAGCCGTTGCAAACGGACTGATTGCCGGCGTCGGAAAATATGACGGTAAAACAGAGATTGATGTCAGCGGAAAACTCGTTCTCCCGGGCTTTATCGACGCACATATTCACCTTGAAAGTTCAATGGTGACTCCTGCTGAATTTGCAAAGGCAGTTGTTGCCCACGGTACAACCACAGTCATAACCGACCCTCACGAAATCACAAATGTAATGGGCATTGACGGAGTTGAATATATGATTCAGGCATCGCAAAATTTGCCGATTGATGTTCATTTTATGATGCCGTCATGTGTGCCTGCCACAGAAATTGACGAGAGCGGTGCGGAGCTTGACTGCAAGGATATTGACTTGTACTTGGATAATAAAAAGGTACTCGGACTTGCAGAGATGATGAACTATGTCGGTGTTATCAACGGCGATAAAAATGTGCTTTCAAAAATTGTCACCTCGCAGGCTCATCACAAGAAAATTGACGGTCACGCTCCTGAGCTTTCGGGCAATGACCTCAACGCATACATTGCCGCAGGTGTCTATTCCGACCACGAGTGTTCCACCTTTGAAAATGCCCTTGAAAAGCTGAGAAAAGGTCAGTTTATTATGATACGAGAGGGTACTGCCGCTCATAATCTCAAGGCACTTATGCCGCTTTTGACTCAGCAGTATTACTCAAGGTGTATGTTTGCAACAGATGATAAGCATCCAAGTGATTTGCTTTACGGCGGTCATATTGACTACATCGTAAAACAGGCGCTGAAAAACGGTGCAGATCCGATTGTTGCCCTCAAAACAGCAACCCACCATGCCGCAAGATATTTTTTGCTCAATAACAAAGGTGCGATTGCTTCGGGTTATCTTGCCGATATTGTTGTTGTTGATAATCTTGAAGATTTCAATGTTGAAACTGTTTTCAAGTGTGGCAAGCTTGTTTTTGACGGCGAAGTTAAGGACTTTTCTGCTCCCACAGTTGATGAAAAGCTTGCCGAAAAATGCTTTGATACTTTCCACCTTGACAGCGTAACGCCGAGCAGTTTCAAGGTTGACGGAAAACTCGGGCTTATCGGTCTTGTCGGCGGTGAATTGCTCACACGCAATCTCGGCACAGCAGATAAAATTGATGTGGAAAACGATATTCTGAAAATTGCCTGCATTGAGCGTCACAAAGGCACAAATCATATCGGTGTCGGCTATGTTAAAGGCTATTCGCTGAAATCGGGCGCAGTCGCAACCTCGGTTGCCCACGATTCGCACAACATTATCACAGTCGGCTGTAATGATGATGATATTGCCGTTGCCGTGAATGCAATCAAGGACAGCAAGGGCGGTATCGCAGTTGTTGAAAACGGCAAAATTAAGGCTCTGCTCGAACTCCCGATTGCAGGCTTGATGTCTGATGAACCGCTGACAACCGTAAACGAAAAGCTTGAAAATGCAAAGTTATCTGCATATGAACTCGGTGCGGATAAAAGCATTGATCCGTTTATGACTCTCTCGTTTCTAAGCCTGCCCGTTATCCCAAGCTTGAGAATAACCACCAAAGGTGTGTTTGATGCGGAAAATTGGAAAATGCTCTGATGTGCGGAAACTATTAACAATACAATAAAATATCAAATAATTTAAACAGGAAAACAAAATGCGTATTTGTCGCTTTGTTTTCCTGTTTTATTTTGTAAAAGGGCTATAGTCATTTTACAGTCACTTTGCATTTGTATAATTTGAATATAAAAGAAATTGGTTGATTAAAACAAATAGCAAATAAATTAAGAAATCGGCATATTCATTGTAATTGTTCAAGTCAAAAAATGTGTTTAGTAAAAATTGAGGTGAAAAATATGTCATATTATATTACCCGAATATTTAATAACAAACTTAAATTAGGAGTTATACTTTTTATTTTTGCAGCTCCGATTTTAGATATATTGATGGCTCTTGTGGATGTGTTCAAAGGAGCATCTGTTCCTGTTCCCGGATTAGTTACTTTTTTGGGATCTTTCATGACGGCAGGACTTCAAGGCGTGTTGACAGGTATTTACCGTTGTTCTTGGCAATTATTGTTGCGGACGATTGCATTGAAGATTACAAAATAGGGTACAAAAATATTCTTGTCACCAAAAGAGGTAAGAATAAATATTTTGTATTAAATATACTTAAAAGCTTTACTGTTTCATTTTTTGTGCTTATAATTCCTCTCTTACTCAATCTCCTTATGGTGCATATTGTTTTTGCGGGAGGTACATATATTCCTGATGATGTGGAAATGCTGAAATCTGAACCCAATCTACTTCAGTCTTACAGCAATCCGATGTTTTATAACATACTTTATATTCTTGTTTTCTCATTCATTGGCGGTATTGTGGGAAGCGGTGCAACGGCACTTGCAATGGCATTTCCAAACAGATTTATTCTTTATCCGTTAGCTTTCATATTATGGTATATATCGACTGCCATCAAACCGTCTATCATAGGAGCATTAACCCCGTTTACTGTGTATCCTTTATCACATTATACTTTTACAATTATTTTTGTAGTAGCAATAAATATAGTTGTTGTTCTGTTTTCGTTCTTTAAGGTGACTAAGTATGATCAGGTGTAAATTAAAAAAGTATGCAATCATACTTCCGCTTTGTGCAGTGTTTTTCACTATGCTTTGCACATACACATATTTGCGATTTTATAATTATTTTAATTCGGATTATGCTGAGAAGTTAAGCCCCAAAGGTGTTTTTTACAGAGTTGCAGGCAACGGAGATTTTAATGCATCAGGTAATGTTGCTTGCATTTTCATAGTAGTGTTTGTTCTGTTTTTGTTTTACATATTTACCGATGATAATGTAAGTTACATTGTAAGACTGAAATCGAGAGCCTCTTTTGTGACAGGAAGAATTGCTGATTGTGCGGTATTTGCTTTTTTGTTTTCATTTTTGATAGAAGCAGTCAGCGTAGTTGCGGCACTCATTTGCTTTGACATTAACCTGATTTTAGAATCGAATTTTCTGCAATATTCGGCACTTGAACTTTTGACTTTGTTTTTGTTTTATTTCAGAGCAGGACTCGTTATGCTCTCGTTCGGAATAATCATTTCTACAAAAGTTGCTCCAATTATCACCATAGCTCTGATTTTTACAGAGTTTTTGCAGATGTAGCTTTTATGATAAGCAGGGTATGGCTTCCGTTCAGAGATGCATAGTGGTGTCAAAACTTATGAACGGCGAAATGGTTCTGTCGGATATGTGGGGCATTATATTAAGAGCATTGCTTATGATGTTTTTGCTTATCTTCTCTTCCTACTTTTTGTATCAGAAAAAGGATGTTTTGAGTAATGTTAAAAAGTAAGCTTGTTTTGTCGATAATACTAATTGTTGCGTGCCTTGCTCAATTGTTCAGTTGTGTATTTCAGGGGAACTTTCAAAATGCCTTTATGATTGGTTTAGCCCCAAGCGATTACGGCCTTGAAATTACAAAATTTCTGCCGCTTTTGCTGCCTGTGTGTTTTATTCTCTTCTTTACAAGCGGCTCAATTGAGAACCTTAAACAAGGCTACGGCAAGATGTTGATTGTACGCAATTATTCAAAAACAGTGCTGATTTTAAAGCGTTGTCTTAACAATTTTATAGCATTGATTTGCATTGTTTTGTTCCAGTTCATAATCTTTTTTGTTGCAAGAGAAAGTATGACTCCCGTTGAAAGCGGAACTCTTAAATCTTTGATTATGTACTTTCTGACAATTTTTTCGCTGATAGTTATTCAGTCTTTGCTTGAAATCAGTATTCCTGCACACATTGTGAACATAGGAATTTTCACCTATTGCTTTATTGCGTACTATTTGGTTCAGAATTTTGTTGACGCACCGATTTGGAAAATGATTCTCTTCCCGAGTTTGATGTTCGGAATGCAGAACGGTGCTGTGTCGGGCGAGAGCATTTACTACGGATACCTGTTATTCATAGTTGCGTTAAATGCTTTGTGCATTTTCATTCTGAATTTGAGATTTAAGAAAACCGATATTTTTTGAGGTGATATTATGGTAGAAATAAAAAATTATTGTAAAAGTATCAAATCAAGACCGATTTTAAATAATGTAAGTTACAATTTTGAGTACGGCAAAATCTACGGAATTTACGGACACAACGGTTCTGGCAAAACTATGCTTTTGAGAGCAATTGCAGGCTTGCTTGTTCCCGACAGCGGCTCTGTTGTGATTGACGGAAAGGTTTTGCACAAGGATATGTCGTTCCCTCCGAGCATAGGTATCGTGATTGAAAATATGAACCTGTTGCCCCAGTACAATGCTTTTGACAATCTGAAAATCCTCGGCAAAATCAAAAAACCGCCACCGATGAAGATATTAAAACAGCGCTTGAGCGTGTTGGATTAAAGTCCGATTTAAAGGTGAAAAAGTTTTCGCTTGGTATGAAACAGAGGCTGAATATTGCTCAGGCTGTGTTTGAAAAGCAGAAAATCATCCTGCTTGATGAACCGACAAATGCACTTGATAATGACGGTGTACAGCTGATTTACAAGCTTCTTAAAGAAGAAAAAGAAAGAGGTGCGCTCGTAGTTATCACAACTCATCACAAAGAGGATTTGGAAGAAATTTGTGATGTTGTTTTGAAAATGACAGAAGGTGAGTTGCATGAAAAGTAAACTGTTTACTCATAAATTTTTCGTTGTTCTTTGCATCTCGGTTGCCGCTTTGCTCGGATTGTCTTTCCTTGCCAGAGCAACAATCGTGAATAACAGATTTGAACAAATGGCTGTTGATGAAAAATATCGTCTAAAACCTTCTGCCGACGGTCAGTTTTTAATTCAATTTCAAGATGATAAAAACGGAAATTTTTATGCCACTGTCGGCTTGTTTCAGGGCGGATATTACGGCTTGGACGATGCGTATATTCCTACTTCATATGATGAAAATACAAAAATAACCGCTATTGAAAAGGAAGCTTTCAGCGAATTTGATTGTCTGAAAAAAGTTGTTATCCCCAACGGCATTTGTGAAATCAAGGATGACGCATTTAAGGATTCAAAAAATATAACGGAAATTTATATTGCGCCCTCCGTAAATAAGATTGCAAAAACCGCTTTTGACGGCATTGACAACCTTACGATATATGCCGAAAAGGGTTCTTATGCTGAAAAATTTGCGGTTGAAAATAAAATCAATTATAAAAACTATACGACCGAGCCTGAAAATCCGGAGGCTAAAAATACCGATTATTCAAAAATCAGAAACGGTGCGTATTACGGCGAATATTATAATTATGATGTTATCTATGATGACGGCAAGCCTGTGTGCGTAATAACTAAATATAACCCAATGTCGACAGAGAAAAAGCTTGAAATTCCTGCACATATTGACGGCTTGGATGTGATTTCAATTGCAGATGACGCAATAAATTACGGCGGTGCAAAGGAAACAGTCGTTCCCGATACAGTAAAATTCATAGCCGATAATGCGTTCAAAGAATCCTACTCCCTTGAGGATATCTACCTGACCAAAAATGTGTCCTACATAGGAAAATCTGCCTTCAAAGATTCAAAAGACCTAACAATCCACGCCCCGACAGATTCCTATGCACACACCTTTGCGACCGAAAATAAAATAAATTTCAAAGCTACAGACGATTAAATCTGATAAGCAATGAATAAATCTTTAAATTTACAGCCCTGTACCCATTTGCAGGGCTGTTTTTTGCAATCAAATGGTAGATAATGGGACAGTGACCTTTGGTATAATGTTGATAACAGGTTGAAAGAATTATAAATTTAAAAATGCAGGAGGATTTTATCATGCCAAAACAGAAAGCATATGTGCGTATCAACAGTTCTGAAAGATGTTGGTATGAGATTGTTGAGTTCGAGGTTTCGGATGATTTGTATGCAAAAATAAATGAGGCAGTTGAGAACAATATTCCGTTGGCGGATTGCGATTTTGCCGATGAATTGTACGAGCTTGCAGTCAATTTTTCTTGAGTATGACAATGAAAAATACGAAACTTATCGTGTTGACATTACATTCAAAGAAAACGGCATAATTACAGACATAATCGTTGATGCAATGGGTTTACAGTATCATGATTTCCGTTCTGATAACTATGCCGAATGTTATCCGAATTACGAATATATCGAAGACGCCTTGCAGGATGCGGTGGAAATGTAATCATTTTATGCTGTATTCAAAATTATCCCAAAAAAATCACAGAAAAAATACACCCCTAAAACAACAAAAGCTGAGGATAATTTTCATATCCTCAGCTTTTTTGCTTTAATCGGTCCATAGTACTGACAATGGGACAATGCTTTGTGTTATAATAAATTTACTATAAATTGCTGAATATGTTGTAATAAAATGTGATATATGATAAAATAAGAGACGAGAAGACAATAAAAAAGACAACCCTAAGGTTGTCTTTAATATATGGTGCGAAGGGGTTTCCACTACCCTACGGCATATTGCCTTATCTTAGAACTCTGATGAATATTGATAAACTTATAAAAAATGGTTTATTGTGTTTGTTTTGATGAATATTGATAAACCTATACATCAAATTTCTAAGTTCTAATTTAATTATAATATTGAAAAATATATTTGTCAATAGAAAGGTGAGAATTATGAAATATATAATTGGACTTGATATCGGAATCGGTTCAGTGGGCTGGGCTGTTGTAAGAAATGACGATGATTGCAAACGATTGGAGGATTTTGGTGTCCGCATATTTGAATCCGGAGAGATCATTGAAAGTAATAAAAATATACGAAAAAGTCAAAGAAGAAGAAAATACAGAGGTATGCGAAGAAGAATTAGGAGAAGGAATCATCGAAAGGAACGATTGAAGAACTATCTTGAAAATATTGAATTTGTAAGTAGGGCGGAACTTTCCGAGTTCTTTGCTAAAAACAATCATGATATTATAGATATACGGGTTCGTGCCTCGATGAGAAGGTGACTCCTGTTGAACTTACTGCGGCATTGCTGCATATAGCAAAGCGGCGCGGATATAAAGCTTTTTACGAGTTGAGTGATGAAAATAATAACGCAAAAGATAAAAAAGCCAAAGAAGAAGAAAAAGATATCTACAAGGCATTAACGAATACTGCAGATGTTATAAAAAATGGTGGTTATCGCACAATTGCAGAAGCTATAATGAAGGATTCTGAACATTTTTCTGATAAAATTTCCGGAAGATACAAGTATAGAAATATAAAAGAAAAAGATGAAAAGGGAAAGAAAGAATCAGGTGGCAAAATAAGTGAAAATGACATACTGTTTCCTACCGAAATGTTTGAAGATGAGGTAAGAAAAATTTTAGGCAAACAGAAAGAATTCTACCCTCAACTTACAGATGAAAGTATAGATAAAATATTTGATATAATATTTTCAAGGCGAGATTTCGAAGATGGACCCGGAAATACTGACGATGAAACAGACCATATAAGGGCTTTGTTGATTCGATAGGCAATTGCCCCTACTATAAGAATGAGAAAAGAGGACACCGTTATACGGTAATAGGAGATTTATTTGCTTTGGCAAACAAACTTTCTCAATATAAATATGTTGAGAAAAACACAGGCGAAGTAGTAAAACTACCTCGGGATTTGATGAGAAATATCGTGAATCAGTCCTTACAAAGCGGTAGCATTACGAAAACAAAAATCAATGAACTCGCAAAAGAACTTAACATTGTAATTCTTAATACTAAGACTGCTAAAAATGAAAATATTGCAGATTGTATTAAATACCTCAAAGCTGTGAAGCCAATTTTTGAATCATACGGTTTCGATTGGGATAAATTGATATCGGAGGAATATACAGATCAAAATTCTTTGCTTAACAGGGTAGGTGATACAATATCTTTCAATATAACTCCCAAAAGAAGAATTGATGCTTTAAACAAAATTGATGAACTAAAAGGAAAAGATGAACTGATAAAAAAGCTCTCTGAACAAAATTTTTCAGGAACAGCAAAAGTTTCAGATAAATATATGATTGATGCAATCAATGCCTTTTTTGATGGAACATTAGTAGGTGAATTTCAGGCGAATGTACAACAAGATGAGTTTTCAGTAAGTATAAAAACAGAAAAATTGTTAAAATTAAAACCTTTTGATAATAATAGTGAGTATGCACAAAATCCTGTGGTGTTTAGAGCTATCAATGAAACAAGAAAAGTGGTTAATGCAATTGTTCAAAAATATGGCGCACCAAATGCAATGAATATTGAAATCGCAAGTGAACTCAATAAGAGTTTTGACACTCGTCAAAAAATATCCACTCAACAAAATAAAAATGAAAAGGAACGAAAAAATGCAATAAAACAAATATCATTGATTACAGGTCTTGATGAAAGAGAAATTAGGCCACAGTACATTGAAAGATATCTTCTTGGAGAACTCCAGGGTTGGAGATGTATGTATTCAAATGAAGAAATAACAAATAAGAAAGAAGCAATATTGAATAAAGGAAAACAATATGAAATCGATCATATTGTCCCATTTTCGAGAATTCTTGATGATACACTAAACAATAAAGCTCTTGTTCTTGCAAGAGAAAATCAGAAAAAAGGAGCAAGAACTCCGTTGATGTATCTATCTGCTGAAAAGGAAAAAGAGTTCAAACAGCGTGTCAATAAGTTGTTTAAAGGCAATAAAATCACCGAGAAAAAGTATAGGTATTTTATGCTTGAATCTCTTGTAGGCGAAGATGCTGAAAAAATTCTCGGCGATTGGAAAACAAGAAATCTTAACGATACACGATATATTGCAAAATTTTTGGTTAAGTATTTTAATGATAATCTCTACTTTGCAAGGGAAAAGGGTGACGATAAGAGACCGGTAGTTTATGCAGTCAAGGGTGCAATAACATCATCTCTTCGCAGACAGTGGCTCAACAAAGAAACATGGGGAAGATATGATAAAGGCGAACTGAAGAAGATAACATATTTTGATCATGCAGTTGACGCAATAGTAATAGCAAACTGTTTACCGGCCTATGTTATTATAGCTGCCGAAAACCACAAGCTTAGAGATATATACTATTCTGCAGGTAAAATTAAAACAGAGGAGTATAGAAAAAGTCTTGACAATTGTGTTGATACCTTAATGAAATATTATGGAATGTCTCCCGCTGTTTCAAGAAAATTACTTGAAAAGGTTAAGGAAACACCGTCATTACTGAAGAATATTCGTTTTGAAGTTGAATACCGTGTCCGTGATTACGAGTTAATGAAATATTTCTTTAACTATGATACTAAAGTAGGTGAAGATACTCTTGATCAAATATTTAGAAATGATTTGTACAAAATATATGATCACCAATTTGTAGACTCAATTGAGATGCCGATTGTATCAATTAAGCCTGAAAGAAAATATTCAGGTCAGATGGTTAAGGACAACTTTTTGAAAAAGAGAGTCGCAAATTCAGAAAATAAATATGTTAAAACTATTGATAAAAATAACGATGCAGTGTTAGATAATTCGTATTATTATTGTGTCGAAGTATACAGAACGAGGAGTGGTAATATTGATTTGCAGGGAATTAAGTATACAGATTAGTTAATAAAAATAAAAAA